>Ga0070741_10001589_pt1 | contig 67706 bp, 59 predicted proteins | sample Coa_R1_4_FD_66440 | JGI IMG/M metagenome (GOLD analysis project Ga0070741, IMG submission 66440) | Surface soil microbial communities from Centralia Pennsylvania, which are recovering from an underground coalmine fire - Coalmine... | ecosystem: Environmental > Terrestrial > Soil > Unclassified ...
CCGCCGCGGCGGCGGTCATCTCCCTGCCCCCTTCAACAACAACTCCATCTCCCTCCGCCTCTTTTCACTCAAGCATTTCAATCTCGCTAGGGGGATACGATGTGAGTAGGCTCTTCCAGCCAGGATGCCGGAGTTGTCAGCAAGCAAGCGCAGAGCTAACATGTAGACTCTGACCGATGACAACCATCAAAACAACAGGCGACCAGAGCTGGTAGGCCCGCCAAGCCCGGAGAATCGACTTAAGTCATGTGGATCGTTAGGGTAGCGCTGAATCGGCCGTATACGTTTGTCGTCATGGCGCTGGTAATCATTCTGGTCACCCCGATCGTCCTTCAGCACACCCCGGTCGATATCTTTCCGAATATCGATATACCGGTGATCAGCGTTGCCTGGAATTATGCCGGCCTTTCGCCTCAGCAGATGGAAGACCGCATCGTTTCAAATTACGAGCGGTACCTGACTACCGCGGTTGATGGCATTGAGCATATCGAATCGCAGACGGTCGGCGGCAGATCGGTAATCAAGATCTTCTTCCAACCGGGCGTAAATATCCCGCTGGCGATGACCGAAATCTCCGCAACCTCGCAATCCACGATCCGCAGTTTACCGCCCGGAATCAGCCCTCCGTTGATCCTTACTTATTCGGCCGCCACAGTGCCGATTGTTCAGCTCGGCATGAAAGGCGAAGGCCTCTCGGAACAGGAACTCTTCGACTATGCGGCAAATCTGGTGCGCAACCAGATGGCAACAGTGCCGGGCACCTCGATTCCCTGGCCGTATGGAGGAAAGCAGCGCCAAGTGTCTGTGAACCTGGATATCCCTGCGCTACAAGCGAAAGGGCTGTCTCCGGTCGACGTCATCAATGCGGTCAGCAACCAGAATTTGGCACTGCCATCGGGCAGCGTAAAGCTCGGCCCTACCGAATATAACGTCGAGCTCAATGGGTCGCCGAATACGATTGCAGAGCTCAATGACATTCCTATCAAGGTCGTAAACGGCTCGACGATCTACGTCCGCGACGTGGCCCGCGTGAGCGACGGCTTCTCGCCGCAGATCAATATCGTCCGAATGGATGGGCAGCGCGGCGTTCTGGTCACCATATACAAGAGCGGGAACGCATCTTCGCTCGATATCGTGTCGCAGGTTTATGCGAAATTGCCGCAGATTGCGGCCCTGCTGCCACGGCAATTGGTCATCACTCCGCTTTTTGATCAATCCATTTTCGTCCGTGCGGCGATTCAGGGTGTTATCCGCGAAGGGGTCATTGCCGCTTGCCTGACTGGGCTCATGATCCTGCTGTTCCTCGGTAACTGGCGCAGCACCTTGATCATCGCCGTTTCCATCCCGCTGTCGATCCTGGTCTCGATCTGTGTGCTCAGCGCACTACATGAGACGATCAACATCATGACGCTTGGCGGGCTCGCGCTGGCTGTAGGTATCCTCGTGGACGATGCGACGGTGACGATCGAAAACATTGACCGCCATTTGGCTGAGGGCAAGGAGATCGTGCGCGCCATTCTCGACGGCGCTGAACAGATCGCCGTGCCTGCGCTGGTTTCCACGCTATCGATTTGTATCGTTTTTGTTCCTATGTTCTTCCTCACCGGCGTAGCGAAATTTCTTTTCGTGCCACTGGCCGAAGCCGTGGTTTTCGCCATGCTGGCGTCTTACCTGCTTTCTCGTACGCTCGTTCCGACGATGGCGATGTATCTGCTGAAAGGTCATCACGGTGAAGCTCATGCGACCGGCAGCGACATCTTCTCTCGCACCCAGAGAAACTTCGCGCAGGGCTTCGAGCGCATGCGCGAACGTTATCGCGATGCACTCAGTTTCAGCCTGGATCACGCCGGGATGTTTATCGGTTTGTTTCTGCTGTTTTGCCTGGCTTCCGCGCCCCTTGCATTCGTCCTCGGACGCGACTTTTTCCCTTCCGTGGATGCCGGGCTGATCCGTTTACATATGCGGGCGCGCGCCGGCCAGCGAGTGGAGGAAACAGCGCGCGAGGCCGATCGCGTCGATAATTTGATCCGCCGGGTCATTCCGTCTGAGGAACTCGCAAATGTGCTCGACAATATCGGCCTTTTCAACAGCACGATTAACACGACGTACAGCAATTCCGGTGTTATCGGCGAATCCGATGCAGAGATTCTCATCGGGCTCAAGCGCGATCACACCATGCCGACGCGCTATTACATTGACGAACTGCGCGAGCGTCTCGCTGACGAGTTTCCCGGGACACAATTCTTTTTTCAGCCCGCGGATATCGCCAGCCAGATTCTGAATTTCGGCATCCCGGCGCCAATCGACATTCAACTCATTGGCCCCAATCAGCAGCAGAATTATCTCATCGCTCAGCAGATCACCAATCGCATTGAGCACATTCCGGGAGCGGTTGACGTCCACGTGCAGCAGTTGTTTTCCTACCCTACTATCTTCCTGAATGTGGACCGGTCGCGCGCGCTGAACGTCGGTCTCAGCCAGCAGGACGTCGCCAACAGCGTCCTGCTTACGCTCAGCTCAAGCTTTCAGATCAATCCCTCGTTTTGGGTGAACCCGCAAAACGGTTATGAATACAACGTCGCCGTGCAAGTGCCGCAGTACAAAGTCGATTCCATGCAGGCGATGGATAACATCCCGATATCTTCCGCAGAGACCAAATCGCCTGAACTGCTCGGAAACCTTGCCCAATTAAATGTGAATATCGAACCTGCGCTGATCAGTCACTATAACAATCAGAACATGATCGACATCTATTCCTCCGTGGAAGGGCGAGATTTGGGCGGAGTCGATTCAGACATTCAGAAGATTCTCACGGATTATCAAAACAAGCTGCCGCGGGGCACGCAGCTCGAACGGCGGGGACAAGTCGCAACGATGGAGTCGTCGTTCAGCGGGCTTGGTTTTGGTGTCGCCGGAGCCGTTGTTCTGGTGTACTTCCTCATCGTCATCAACTTCCAATCATGGCTCGATCCTTTCATCATCATCACAGCGCTTCCCGGCGCGCTTGCCGGCATTCTCTGGATGCTTCTTGTGACGCACACAACACTGAACGTGCCTTCGCTCACGGGCACGGTAATGTGCATGGGAGTAGCCACGGCAAACAGCATTCTGCTGGTTTCATTCGCACGCGAACGCCTGCGCGATGGGCTTAGTTCCACGCAAGCTGCGTTGGAGGCGGGATACGTTCGCATTCGCCCGGTACTAATGACTGCGCTTGCCATGATCATCGGCATGGTGCCGATGTCGCTGGGTATTGGTGAAGGCGGGGAGCAGAATGCGCCGCTCGGGCGTGCCGTGATCGGCGGCCTCATTGTGGCCACGCTTGCCACATTGTTCTTCGTGCCCTGCATATTCTCGGTGATCCATCGTCGATATCGGCCGGAAGTGCCCGCCACGGCCGATGGAGCGCCGGACTTCTAGTTCCTTTGATCAAGGAGAATACGTTGACGGAAGCTTCCAAAGACCAGCAAGACGGGAATACTAAGAACCCGGGCGGCAGCAGGCTGCTTGGGTGGTTTGGTCTGCTCTTTCTCGTGTTCCTGATGGTCGGGCTTTATAACATTCTGCAACGGCGAAGCGAGCGGCGAGTTCTCGCGCGTGAGACCGAGCGCCTCAGCGTGATTCACGTAGCTGTGATTCATGCTTCGCCAGTTCAGTCTGACTCGCAGTTGATTTTGCCCGGCAACGTGCAGTCGTACGTCGAATCCCCGCTCTATGCCCGCACCAATGGTTATCTGAAGAAGTGGTACAAGGACATCGGAAGCCACGTCAAGGAAGGCGAGCTTTTGGCCGACATCGATACTCCGGAAGTTGATGCCCAACTCGCGCAGGCTAAGGCAGATCTGGCCACAGCGCAGGCCAATGTGAAGCTGGCGGCGGTAACGGCGCAACGATACGAGGGTCTGCTGAAGAGCGATGCAGTTTCCAAGCAGGAGGTCGATAACTACACCGGCGATTATGCGGCCAAACAGGCGATGGTCGCTTCGGCCGAAGCCAACGTCAAACGACTGGAAGAGCTGGAATCGTTCAAGCACGTCTATGCGCCGTTTTCCGGCGTCATCACCCAGCGCAACGTCGATATCGGCACGCTTATCAATGCGGGTAATGGCGGCAATGCGAAAGAGATGTTTGATCTGGCACAAACCGATCCGCTGCGCGTCTATGTTCCCGTCCCACAGAGCTACGTTCCGTCCATTCGTGTCGGACTTAAGGCGTGTCTTCAGTTGACGGAATTCCCCGGGAAGAACTTCTGCGGGCAGGTCGCTCGAACCGCCAATGCCGTTGATCCAGCCAGCCGCACGCTGCTGACTGAAGTCGACGTGCCCAATCCCTCGGGCACTCTGCTTCAAGGCGAATATGCGGAGGTACACTTCGATGTGCAGATGACCGGCAATCGTCTTTCGGTGCCGATCAACGCACTCCTGTTCCGCCCCGAAGGCACCATGGTCGCGGTTGTCGGGCCCGATAATCGACTCACCTTGAAAAAGCTGACGATCGGGCGCGATTTTGGCAATAGCGTCGAGGTGCTGGAGGGTGTTCAGCCTCAGGATCCCATCGTGATTAACCCTCCCGATTCCCTGGAAAGCGGGCAACAAGTGGCTGTTTCAGGCCCAGACGGCGAGCAAAGCGGGCGGGCCGTCGACCCCAAATAAAAACGTCCTATCGCCAGTTACTCGTAAGCGGGAATAACCTGCCCTTAGTGGGCATTCGTTGCCTGGACACAAGTAACTCGGTCTCATTTTTGGGTAATCCGTTGCACCATTAAAGCGGTCGGCCTTAGCGTCCGGTGCTAAATACCTTGGTCTGCGGCAGTTGCGATTAAGTCTTTGTCACATTATGGACCCTAAAATGCCAGATGCTGCTGTGCGCTCAACAATCGGGATGGTGAGCGCGGAGCTTAATGGTGTGCACGATGAAATGCCCCCACTGCGGACAAACGGCCACCAAGCCGCGTCCTCAGGACGAGTTTAAGTGTGAATCGTGCGGCTGGAAGTTGGCACAGCCTCTTTCCAAGTCAAGCCGGTAAATCGCTCGGTCGAGCCTCAATCGATCGATCCAAGCCCGCGTGAGTGCTTGATTTGTGCACTGCTACGGTCGCCATCCCTGGCGCTCCGCCCATTCGCGACCCAACTATCTCCTGACGATCTCAGGCGTTAAGCAGTTTCGATAATTCCGCTAAGATACACACATGCGCCGTGCGGCAGCTTCGTCAGTTCATACAAGCTTCGGAGGCGATGGCGTAACCCAAGGGAATGCGCCAAGCCGCACGGCAACATGGCAATGGCGCATTGAGCGGTTTCCGCTTTCGCTCCGCCACGCATCTATTTGCACATGTTGTCGCCAAGGAGTGTCAATGCTCACGGTTAGCCGCAGATATCTTCTGCTCTTGTTGACAGTGCTGCTTTTTGTGCCGCGCGTATTCGCGCAGACTGGCACGATTCATATATCAGCCGACCTGCGTGATGCTCCGCGTCGAATTTTCCACGCGCATCTGGAGATGCCGGTAAAGCCCGGTCAGATGACTCTGCTTTACCCGAAATGGATCCCCGGCGAGCACGCGCCGGATGGACCCATCGCGGATCTCGTCGGATTAAAGCTCACGGCGAACGGCAAAACAGTTCCGTGGCGCCGCGATGACGTGAACATGTTCATGTTCCACGTTGAGGTGCCCGCGGACGCAACCACGCTTGAAGCCAGCTACGATTATCTGTCGCCTGCCGGAGGAGAGGGTTTTTCGGCAGGGCCGTCAGCGGATCAGGTGCTGGCGGTCTTGGAATGGAACCTTGTTGTGCTCTATCCCTCGGGCGTGACGGCCGATGCTCTTACCTATCAGCCCAGTGTACGTTTGCCGCAGGGATGGAAATTCGCGAGTTCTTTAACGGTTGATAAGCAGGATGGAGATGAAGTTTCGTTTGTGCCTGTGCCGCTCAGCACGCTGGTCGATTCGCCTGTTCTCACGGGCGAGTATTTCCGATCCATTCCGCTTGCGGCCGACGTCCAGCCTCCGCACCATTTGGATATTGCGGCCGATAGTGCGGCGGCTCTCGGGATTTCCGACGAGCAGATTGCCGAATACAGCCGTTTGGTGCGCGAAGCGGGTGCGCTATTCGGCGCCCGTCACTACGATCATTATGATTTCCTCGTGTCGCTCACAAACTATTTCTATCCCAATGGTCTCGAACACCATCAGTCGAGCGACGAACGCGTTGCGGAACGCACATTCACCAACAGCGATCAGGAAGAGGCCTCGAATTCGCTGCTCTCTCATGAGTACACGCACTCCTGGAACGGCAAATATCGCCGCCCAGCGGGGCTATTAAGTCCCGATTTCCAGCAGCCCATGAAGGGCGATCTCCTGTGGATTTACGAAGGGCTGACTCAATACATTGGAGAATTTTTGGCGGCACGATCCGGCTTGCGGAACGAAGAAGACTATCGCGAAGCGCTCGCCCGCGTGGCTGCCTACCTGGATTGGCCCGGGCGCACCTGGCGGTCGCTGGAGGATACGGCAGTGGCGGCGCAGTTGCTGTACGAGTCCTCCCGAAATTATGAGGGCTGGCGTCGAGGGGTGGATTTCTACGATGAAGGCTGGCTCATCTGGCTTGACGCCGACATCCTGATTCGCCAGCAATCGCATGGACAAAAATCGCTCGATGATTTCTGCCGGCGATTTTATGGACCGCCGAGCTCGGGACCGAAGCTGGCGCCCTTTACTTTGGATGACATCGTCGCCGCCTTGAACGCTACGGTTCCTTACGATTGGCGGGAATTCTTCAATAAACGCGTGTATGAGGTCAATCCGCATCCGCCGCTAGGAGGAATCGAACGCGGCGGCTGGCAATTGGTGTTTAACGATCAGGAAAATTCGGTGATGCGCGTTCGTGAAACCGTCGATGAGCTAGTCGATGTCAGCTACTCCCTAGGCATGACGGTGCAAACGGGGAATGGCGAAGAAAGCGGGCGCCTGGCGGATGTGCTGCCCGGAACCCCCGCTGCAGACGCAGGCTTGGCACCCGGCATGCGATTGATTTCGGTGAATGGACGCCAATTCACGCCCGGCGCTCTGCACGAGGCCATTGGCGAGAGCAAAAGCAGTACGAAACCTATCGTGATCACGGCCGATAATGGCGGATTCGTATTAACCTATAACGTGCAATATCACGGCGGCGAGCGCTATCCGCATCTGGTGAGGAATAACGCCCAACCCGATCTATTGAGCGCAACGCTGCGACCGCTCACGACAACCAAAGAGAACCGTTAAACCGTTTACAATTAGCATCGCGCCAGCCGAAGGTCGCCCTTGAAGCAACTGTGAGGTTCGAAATGAAAGATCTGCTGAGAGTTGGCCTTATTCTCGTCCCCTTTTTGTGTACTGCTGCAGTTCGAGCCCAAGAGAAACGCCCGCTTAGCTTCGACGACCTTATTTCGGTGGAACGAATCAGCGAGCCAATGATTTCCCCCGACGGCCAGTGGGTCGCGTACACAGTAGCCACGCCGGATGTTGCAGGCAATCGTTTGGTTCGGAACATCTGGATGGTAAGCACGAATGGAAATTCCGAGCCGCGCCAATTGACGCGTGGCGGATCCGATGGACGACCGCGCTGGTCGCCCGACGGCAAAAAGCTCGCTTTCGTTTCCAGCCGCTCCGGTACTGAGCAGATTTACCTGCTGCCGTTAAGCGGTGGCGAAGGCGACCCGCTTACGTCGTTGTCCACGGGCGCTGGAAATCAACAATGGTCGCCGGACGGGCGCTGGATTGCCTTTACGTCAGCCGTTTATCCCGATTGCCACGATGACGCGTGCAATCGCCAGCGGGACGAAACGCGAGAAAAGGACCCAGTGAAAGCGCGTCTCTACGATCATCTTCTGTTCCGTCACTGGAATCACTGGAGTGACGGTAAGCGCAGCCATCTGTTTGTGATTGCCGCCGCCGGAGGAATGCCGCGCGATCTCACCGCAGGCGCGAATTATGATACGCCTCCTGACGAACGGGGCGATGCGGAAGACATCGCCTTTTCCCCGGACTCGAGAGAGATTTGCTTCACTGCAGTTACCGATCGCCCGGAAGCCACGAGCACCAATGGTGATCTTTTCACGGTCTCGGTTGACGGGGGCGAGCCACGCCGCATCACGACCAACCCCGGCTTCGACGGCCATCCGGTCTACTCCCCCGACGGCCGATCCCTCGCTTATCACGCGCAATTCACCGCGGGATACGAGAGCGATCGCTGGCGCCTGATGCTTTATGATCGCGCGACTCAAAAGGCGACCAATCTCACGGAAAATTTTGACCGGAGCGTGCAGGAACCGCTTTGGTCACGCGACGGCCGCCGGATCTATTTTGTTGCTGAAGATCAAGCCGAACAGCCTATCTATTCGATCGACGTGACCGGCGGTGCGCCGCAACCTATCGCGCCGGCAACATACAACGGTGAAATCACCCTGAGTGCAGATGGAAATATACTCGCTTTCACGCGGTCAACTCTGCTGATGCCTGCGGAGATTTTCGTTGCGGACACGAACACAGGCAAGGCACGCCAGTTAACGCACCACAATGCTGGCCTGCTCTCAAAGATCCAAATGAATCCTCCCGAGCCGTTCTGGTTCGAAGGAGCGGAAGGCACGCGTGTCGAAGGATTCCTGATCAGGCCTCCGCATTTTGATGCCGCAAAGAAATACCCCTTGCTTCTGCTCGTACACGGTGGTCCGCAGGGCGCCTGGACAGACGATTGGGGTTATCGTTGGAACGAAGAGCTCTTTGCCTCACCCGGCTATGTGGCGGTAATGATTAATCCTCGGGGCTCAACCGGCTATGGTCAGAAATTCGTAGACGAGATTCGCGACGACTGGGGCGGCAAGGTTTACGAAGATTTGATGAAAGGCACCGATTACGTGCTCGCGCATTATAGCTTTATCGATCCGAACCGCACCGCCGCGGCCGGCGGCTCGTACGGTGGTTATATGATGGACTGGTTCGCCACTCATACCGGCCGCTTCAAGGCGCTAATCAGTCATGCCGGGCCTTACGACAATGTGAGCATGTATGGAAGCACCGAGGAACTCTGGTTCGTGGAGCATGATTTGGCGGGAACGCCTTGGTCGAACCCCGAAAGCTACAGCAAATGGTCGCCCAGCACCTACGCCGTACAACTCGGGAAATTCAAGACCCCGACGCTCGTCATCGCCGGCGAAATGGACTATCGCGTTCCCTACACGCAATCCATCGAATTTTTCACCGACTTGCAGCGTCAGAATGTCCCTTCGAAATTACTGATCTTCCCTGACGAAGGGCATTGGGTCACAAAACCACAGAATAGCCGGCTCTGGTATAAAACGTTTCAGGACTGGTTGGCTACTTACCTGAAGTAGGCGATACGACCGCATCAGGCATGGCCACCGCATCCGCCAGGTGAGTGAGAGCTTCCGCGTCGCCGTGAGCCACCTCTGACCGGTTTCTGCCCGTCGTCTTGGCGCGATACAGAGCCGTATCGGCGGCGCGCAAGAGGCTATTCGAATCGGCGTGCGGACACTCACTGGTTGCAATGCCGCCGATACTGATGGTGACAGCTACCGTGCCCGCGGTGGTGCCAATCGGGCCACGGGCGATGACGTTCACAAGCTGTTGAGCCTTGGCCCGCAGTTTGGGAGTATCGCAGCCGGGCAAAAGGATCAGGAACTCTTCTCCGCCGTAACGGCCTACCGAATCGTAGGACCGTACTTCGCTCTTCAATCGTCCCGTCACGGCGCGGAGCACTTCATCGCCGACCAAATGGCCCCTGCTATCATTGATCATCTTGAAATGATCGATATCCACCATCAGGACGCCCACAGAACTGCCATCCCTGCGAGCGCGGCTCAGTTCGTTTTCGAGTAACTCGATGATTGCACCACGATTCCAGATGGACGTCAGCGCGTCATGGCTGGCCTTAAAACGCAGATCCTCTCGCGCTTCCACCAAACCGTTCTCTAAATCAAGCACGCGCAAACCAACCCGCAGACGTGCCTTCAATTCCTCTGGATGGAAAGGCTTCGTCAGGTAATCATCGGCTCCTGATTCGAGCCCCTCGACCACGTTTCCGACCTTGTCGTTCGCGGTGAGCAATAGGATGTACACGTACGGTTGGGCCGTCCGGGTACGCACCCGACGGCAAATCTCCAGGCCATCGATGCCCGGCATCATCCAATCGAGCAGCGCCACACGAGGAGAATGTTTCGACTGCAGAATCTCCCACGCTTTCGTTCCATCATCAGCCGCAATGGCCTCGTAGCCCCATTTGGCCAGCAAGCGCTCCAATAATCGGCGGGAAACGGGATCGTCATCGGCGATTAGGATTTGCATCACAGCACTCCTGTTTGAACTCCTCTAAAAGCTCCCGCGCGTTCTGGACTTGAGCTTCCAGCAGTTGCAAACTTTCCTGCGTCCGGGAGAAATTGCCCGCAGCCGCGGCTCGCTCCAATTCAAGCGCGGTGGCCGCGGCTTGCACGGCGCCAAGATTTGCGCAAGTGCCTTTCATGCTGTGAGCGGCAAGGTGGAGAGCATCGGCGTCCTTGTTCTCGACGGCCGCTCGAATTGCGGCCAACTGGCGAACGGAATCCTGCTTGAAAAGCGGGATGATATCGGCGAGCAACTCCACGTCGCCTTCGGTGCGGTCGAGCAGGGCGCGCCGGTCCAACGGACCTCCCGCTTCTGCGTTCTCTTTTGCGCTGTCTTCGCAGCCTGAAACCGATTTCGGTCCTGGTCGCATGCCATCGGGGAGAACGCGGATCAATTCAGAAGCTAAGCTGGCGGGCCGAATCGGTTTGCTTACGTAGCCATCCATGCCTGCTTCAAGGCATCGCTCACGATCACCTTTCATCGCATGCGCAGTCACACCAATGATCGGCAGGTGAATGCGCAATTCGCGCTCACGGGTCCGGATCGCAGCGGTAGCCTCCATGCCGTCCATCTCGGGCATCTGCACGTCCATCAATACGACATCGAAACCCTTGAATGTCGCCCTCTCTAACAGCTCCAGAGCTTCGCGTCCGTTGTTCGCCAACACGACGTCGTGACCCCATTTCCGCAAGAGCACCAATGCCAACTGCGCATTGACGGGATTATCCTCGGCCAAAAGCAGACGCAGGCGACGCATAGGCTTTTCTGCTTGATCGGCCGTTGATGACGCTGAATCCAGAATTTGTGTTCCAAGAGCGTTCAGAATTCCGTCAAGCAGATCGGACTGTCCGATCGGCTTGACCAGATAGACTTGAATTCCGATTTCACGGCACCGCGCGGCATCGCCCGCCTGGCGATCTGAGGTCAACATCATGATCGTCGCACCCGCAAGCGTAGGATCTGCCTTGATGCGACGAGCGACCTCGAATCCGTCCATTCCCGGCATGTGGCCATCGAGAAGGACCAGAGGAAAGCCGTTGCCCTGATCGCGCGCCCACTGCATGGCCGATAACGCAGCCTCTCCGCTTTCTGCGAGTGTGGGCATCATGCGCCAGCTCTTGAGCATCTCGTCAAGAATCAAGCGGTTTGTCTCGTTGTCATCCACGATCAGGACATGCAAGCTTTCGAGCTCTGCGCGCGCTACATCGCGTGTTGACGTGCCTTGTGCCGGCGGGGCGAGTTTCAATGTAAAATGAAATGTACTTCCCTCACCGAGTTGACTCTGGACCCATATCTTCCCTCCCATCATCTCCACCAGCCGCTTGGTAATCGTGAGCCCCAAACCCGTGCCGCCATACTCGCGCGTGGTTGAACCATCAACTTGAGAGAAAGCTTTGAAGATGATCTGTTGCTTGCTGGGCGCAATTCCGATTCCCGAATCGCGCACGATCAGGTGAAGCTGAAACGGATCGGTTTCCGCCGTGTCAGCATCCCGGGCAACATCCACGACGATACTTCCTTTATGTGTGAACTTGATGGAGTTGCCCACCAAATTGACCAGAATCTGTCGGACTCGGTCTGGATCTCCGGAAAAGATCTGCGGCACATCAGGAGCAATTCGACACGATAACTCCAGCTCTTTTTTGTGTGCGCGTATGGCGAGCGTCTTGAGCGTCTGATTGATGACTTCCGGCAAGTTGAAATCGATCTTATCGAGATCAAGCCTGCCCGCCTCGATCTTGGAAAAATCGAGCACGTCATTGATTACGCGAAGCAAACTGTCCGCCGAGGAGCGCACCAGCTGCAAATACTCTCGCTGTTCTTGATTCAGGGGCGTATCCAGCGCCAATTCCGTCATTCCAATGATTCCATTCATGGGAGTGCGAATTTCGTGGCTCATGTTTGCCAGAAATTCACTCTTTGCGCGATTGGCGGATTCCGCGGCCTCTTTCGCCATGAGCATGGCCTGTTCCGCTGCGCGGCGAGCAGTAATGTCGATCAGAGTTACGACAGCACCAACGATTTTGCCATCGCGCTCGATGGGATAGGACCAATACTCAACTGGAAAACTGGTGCCGTCTGACCGCCAGAACACTTCTGAATCACAGTGACCGGCTTCACGTCTGTGCACTGTTTCATAAATGGGACACTCCGAAACAGGATATCGGGTGCCGTCGGCGCGGGTGTGATGCGCCAAATCGTGCATGTTCCGGCCGAGGAGCTCGCCAATATCGGTATAACCGAGCATGCGCAGAGTGGCCTTGTTGCAAAACGTGCACCGTCCTTCGAGATCGAGGCCGTAGATCGCTTCCGCCGTGGAATCAAGCAGCACGCGTGTACGCTGTTCGCTTTCACGCAGCGCCGATTCGGTCTGCTTGCGTACGGCTATTTCCTTCCGCAATTCGGCAGTTCGCTGCTCGACCCGCAGCTCGAGTTCATCCCGCGCTTGCTGTAAAGCTCGATCGCGGCGTTGAATTTCCGCCAGCATTTCGTTGAAGCCATTAATGAGAATGCCGGTTTCGTCGTTGGCGCCGGACTTCGCGCGCAGCGAATAGTCTCTCGTCGTGGTCACCTGCCTGGTGGTTTGTGCGAGCATCAGGATGGGGTCTGAAATCGCCCGTTGCATTCTCGCCGCCAAAAAAAACGCGCCCACCGAAAGACTTAGGACGATCAACCCTGACAAAATCGAATAAATGCGGCTCAGTTCGTCGAACTCCCGAAGATCAGACACCAAAAAGATCGTTCCTATCTTGTGGCCGTCCAGAGAAATCGTGCCAAAATCGATAAGCCGCCCCGGCTGCAACAGGGTGCGGTCGGACGCCGCGGCCGGAAATACGAAACTCGATCCTGCGCTGGCTCGCGCGTACGTCGCAAAAATAGTGCCATCGCCCCGATACAGCGCGGCGGCCATGATGTGCTCTTTAGCGAAAAGCGATTTCAGAACCTCTGCGGCCGCAGCGGGATCATTGAAAGTCAGCGCCGCCGTGCTGTTCGAAGCCAGGACATCCGCCAATGTCTGCAGGTCGTGAATCTTCGATTCGCGGAGCATGTGAATATCGAAGGCAAAGAAAGCGCCGCATGCCATCAAGATTGCCGTGCATGTCGTGATCATCACGATCAAAGTGAGCTTGCGTCGTATCGACAGATCGTGAAAGAAACTACGCCTCATTTGGCCATCCCTGTGGGGTTGATCACGCGTGCCAAAGCCAACAATTTCGCGCTGACGTGCAAGTGGTTGCGGGCTGCCGCGTTCAGGTTGATAACGAACCGGATGTGGTTGTCCTCCGTCACAAATTGCATGACTCCACCGGCGTCGGCGAACCCTTCGTTGTCACTGACGGTCAAGACCGCACTGGCCTGAAGATCCGCCAGTATCTGATTGCTGTGATGGCGCTCGGACGTACTGATGAAAAGCACGTGGCAAGTCCGAAAGTCGTCGCTATAGCGTTTGTTCCGGATAACGATGCCGCGCCCCTGGACCTTTTGCCCGGCAACAATGCGCGTCAGGTTGTCGCCAAAGGGATCGTCTCCGATGATCCCGATCACGATGGGCGAATCCGCACCGTCAAAAGAGCTCTCCGGCCATTCCACGAATTTGGTGAAATTGAATAAGAATGCCGCCTTGACTGCGTATTCGGTCGGTTGATCCGATTGCGCCTTACCCGCGGGGCACAAGCTCACGCATGCTGCCAGGACGATCAGCAGACAAGTCGCTCGCATCGCGGTCCGCCTCTCGCGGCGACGCTGCTGTAAACTCAAAATGTCCATCCGAATATTGCGTGGCGACAATGCCCAAAACCCCGCCAGTTCGAGGCACGTGCCTGGCCAAAAGCAGGGCAGATTCAATTTATTCGGTCTGGAGAATCAGGCGCTTACGACAGGGGCATAGCGGAAAAAATTCTAGAATCCGGAGCACTGTTTGAAGTTCGAATCAAAGTGCCGTTGTGGAACATTTAAGTGGTCACCCTGTGCGGACCAAGAGTGACCATGCTCCGGCTTGCTGACTTCTTCCATTCGGGAGATCGTTCGCGGACTACGCGATTATTCGGTTGTGGTCTATTGCCGGAGAAATGAATCGGCAGCGAGTACACGGCCCGCTGCCAATTCCCTTATACGCACTTCCGCTAGTGAGCTGCCGCCTCGGCTTTCGATTCCGGCTTGGCAAACTTCGAACTGTCGATCGGCGCGTTATCCTGCACCTTGGTAATACGGATGGTTATTGAAGTGGATGGTTCGAGCCGCGGGCTTGCGGGGTTCATTCTGATCAAGTAAGGAGACCTGACACCGCTGCCCGCATCACGGTAATCGTCGTAATCAACCTGAAACGGTGCGTCGCCAACCGGCGTCGGCAACGAACTCCATCTTCGCAGAAGCAGCCCGGTTTGCACGTCAAAATAGAGCCGTTCCGCGCGCTCACCTTGCGGCTGCGCGGTGACGACATAAGCGTCGTGGCCGTTTATCCGATCTACACCGTCGACCTTCATCTTCGCGTATGCCTGCTTCAGGTCCAGCGGCAGATAGAAATCCGCGTACCGCTTGGCTCGTATTTGATCGACTGGGCCAGGCTCGGTGACGCGCCCGCGTAAATCCTGTGCCCACGCTTTCGTTCCGTCGAATCCATCTGAGATCGTGTAGGTCGGGGTGCGATAAACGTTCACGACCAGATTAGGCGCTTTCTCGCTGCGCTCGAGAGTCGCTGGATAGGGAACCGTGCCGCCCGGACCCGTGGGAACTGTTTGCGTTCCGGTGATCAAGCGGCTGCTGATCTTCCGAATCGCCTGTTCACCGCCGAGCGCCTGCACGTATTTGGCGAGAATCTCGTCTACGGAAGGCCATTGCGCCCGGGCATCGGTCTCCGCGGGTTTCGGCGCGTAGGGAAGAACGAGCGTCGTCGCCGGGATCGGACTGCCGCGATGGCAGGTATAACAGGTCACCTCTTGCTTACCTTCGAAATTGTTTTTATTTAGCTCATTTACCATGCGCATCATGGCCCGGGCCGTCTCTTTCTCGGTCTTAGTGTCTGCCGCGCGATCCTTCTCGTCGTGGCAGAATTCACACTCGACGCCCAGCGCGCCCCGGATCAGGTGCATAGACACGATTACCTGGTCGGCCGGGGTTCCCTTCATCACTTTAATGTTCTTGAAGACCTGTTCGGCCGTCTTTCCTTCGGCCGGCCCGCCTTGGGCGTAAACAAGTAATGCGGGCGCCAAAACAAGCGCTGTCATCAGGGCAAATTTGCGGAAGGAAACCCGCAACTTACTGATCTCCACAAGATCCTCCGTCGGGTCAAAGTTTTTATCTTTTTGATGCTCTTGTCATCATTCGAATCACGCCAATCAGCCCGTAGCATACAATGTTTGCGCTGACGCTTGAAGCGTTGATCGTAGCTCCATATCTCGCACGCCTCCATCTTCGGCCGAGATCTCAGGTTGCGGAGCCTGTGCTTAACGGTCGAACGTTGAAAACGGCGCGCGAGCATTGTATTCTCCCGGGTTCATTTCAGGCTCGTCAGCCAGCTCACAGCTACCAGAAGTGTAGGATCGATAATCGCGAGACGGCTTGAGCAGCCGGGTCGCAGCAGACGAAGGAGAATGAAATGTCTTCAGGATGGAAGCCACGCTTGCTTATGGTAATGGTTGCAATGATGGCTACGGGTCTTATTACTTTTGAAGCTGCATACGGACAAAGTACAGCGCCGCAAAAGCCACTCATGTCTGAGGAGGCCTTCAAGGACGTCCAAGTGCTGCGCGGCATCCCCGCCAGTGAGTTTATCGAGACGATGGGATTTTTCGCTGTTTCCTTGACCGCGAACTGCACCACCTGTCATGGCGACGCCAGCGCCGGTAGCTGGGAGCATTATGCCGATAATACGCCGCTGAAGTCCGCGGCGCGACGCATGGTGATCATGATGAACTCCATCAACCAGGCGAATTTCGGAGGCAAGCGCGAAGTAACTTGCTACACCTGTCATCGCGGCGATCGCCTTCCCCGGGTGACACCAACCATTGCGGACGTTTATAACTCAACGTTCAATCCAATCGAGCCCGACAAGTTGCTGCCGCCAGCATCGACTGAGGCTTCTCCGGATCAGATTTTAGACAAATACATACAGGCGCTCGGCGGAGCACCAAACCTCGCCAAGGTGACAAGTTTTGTCGTGAAGGGGAATTCGCAAGCATACGCCGAATTGTCCTATCCCTTCGAAATGTATGCCAAGGCCCCCAATCAGTTCATGACCACAACGCATACCGAGGCGGGTGACAGGACAACGGCGTTCGATGGACGCAGCGGTTGGGTGGCTATGCCCTCTGATGACAAGCCGATACCGCTCCTTCCGTTAATACAAGGAGACCTCATCGGTGCTCGCTTGGACGCCGCTATCTGCTTTCCTACAGGCTTGAAGCAATCGTTGAGCGACTGGCGCGTCAGCACTCCCATTCAGATTAACGACAAAGATGTTGAGGTAGTCCAGGGCACCGCTGACGGCGGCCGAACGCCCGTCAACTTGTATTTCGACAGTAAAACCGGTCTGTTGGTTCGGCAAGTGCGTTACACCGATACAAAAGTCGGTCTTTCTGCAACACAAGTCGACTATGACGATTACCGCGATGTAGCAGGCGTGAAGATGCCCTACAAATGGACCGTAAGTTGGCTGGACGGGCAAACTGTCTACACCGCCAAAGAAATTCAGGCGAATGTGCCGATTGACGCGAGCAAATTCGGAAAACCGACGCCCCCAAAGCCGGCGAATCCCTAAGCTCCGAATATTCATACTAAAGCGGGAACCAAGCGCCTCGGCTGAAACCCGGCAGGCGCCACCGTTGCCTTGACACTTTCCGTGAGCCGATGATACTTTGACCACATCGTTTCTTTTCGTCTGCTCTCGATAACAGCTCCATAGCGCGGACTCGCACAGGAGGAACAACCCGAAATGACACGCAAGATTTGGGGTTCTGCACTGTTTTTTTGCGGATTGCTGTTCGTCTCTCTGCCGGCGCTTGCTCATCACTCGCTGAATGCCGAGTTCCAAATGGGCAAACCCACAGAACTGAAGGGTATCCTCACGAAAGTCGAATGGGATAATCCGCACGTTTATTGGAATATCGAAACCAAGGATGCCAGCGGGAACGTGGCACGCTGGTCGGTCGAAGGGTTGCCTCCGAGCTATCTGCACCGGAGCGGCGTTTCGAGAACAGATATGCTCGCTCTGGTAGGAAAAGAAGTGACGATTCACGGTCGGCTTGCGAAAGACGGTTCGAAGCTGATGTTTGGCTTGGATTTCGTGCTGCCCGATGGCCGCGTGATCCCCGTTGGGCCAAAGCCTGGCGACGATAATCCCTGAAGAACGACCGTCAAGAGGAGGAAATATGCGGCACCATACTCTGCTCGGGTATGTGATTGCGGCAGCAATGATCGCGGCGTTCGGGTCGTCGGTTGTTTCAGCTCAGACAACCACGGATCAGGGCGCCAGGAAATATGCTCCTCCCGCGTTGCCGAAAGATCATTCCAAGGCGGCACCGCGAGCCGCAGACGGCCATCCTGACCTCTCCGGTATGTGGATAGAGAAATATGGGGCTCTGGGTACTGACCCCGCTGTTGGACGGGCGGCCGGTACCGGCACGCGCGCAAATACTCAGGCCAAGTATCCGTCGGACGATCTGCCATATCAGCCCTGGGCGGCTCAAAAGGCGAGGCAACTTTACGATGCTGCCAACACAGATCCGCTCTTGCATTGTGAACCTTATGGCGTTCCGCGCATCTGGGGCGGGCCTCACCCGGCGCGATTGGTTCAGTTGCCGGGCGAATTGATCATCCTCTATGAAAGAGATACCGCGTTCCGCATCATTCCGACCGACGGCCGCGCGCATGATCCTAACGCGGACCCCTCGTGGATGGGGAATTCAGTAGCGAAGTGGGACGGCGACACCCTGGTGATCGACACAATCGACCTCACCGACAAATCCTGGCTCGGATCGGGCAAGAACGCCGGGGAGGGCAGCGGGACGTTTCACAGCGATGTCCTGCACGTGACTGAAAAAATCCGTCGTCCTGACTATGATCACCTGACGGTCGAAATCACCGACGATGATCCCAAGGTCTTCACTCATCCTTGGACTTACAGTTGGAACATGAGCCTGGTTCCAAACGAGAGCATGTACGAAGATGTGACCTGCTCGAACGAGAAGGATTACGATCACGAAGTACCAACTAAGTCATCCGAGAACGATAAGTCGGCGGCGGCCAATTAGCCGGTTTTGACGCGCGACTGAACTACCGTTCACCTGCATCGGCAATACCTCTGGAAGTCTTGGTGTCTACGAAGCAGAACGCTTGTCTTCGGCTAGCCGTGGCGGCTTTCAAGTTTTGCGCGCTTGCGGTACGCTTCTACGATCACTTTTGACGAGACGGCACAACTCCGGGGTGGTGCAATTGGTAGCACATGGGCCTTTGGAGCCTAGAATCTTGGTTCGAGTCCAAGCCCCGGAGCCACCTCCCTCGCCCGCGCACTTCGATACCCCACCTGGAATTTGTCAGTAATTTCCGTATCGGATTCGACCGGGAAATGGGTCAAATTGGCACAATTGTATCCAACGAATACGGGCCAGTTCGGGTGTGGATTTCACACTAACTGTAACTACCTGAAACCACACACGTAATCGCATGAGCATTTGGTGTTGCTCCTGCAATTCCGTAAAGTGTGATGAGAAGAGCGCACATGAGCCAAAGGACTCGGCCAAGCATCGTATAAGTGTGCGCGACGAGGTGAACCGATGAAACTGCCACAGTATGCGCCGGCGCCATCTGACCGCATTTCGACTCGCGAGGAGCTTTTTGAGGTTCTCGAAATGCTTGGCGGTTTCGAGGAACCCCAAGTGAATGAAGCGTTGTCTTCGGACCTCCTCAGCTGCCTCAGCACCGATCCAACAGTCTCGGCTGCAGAAATGGTGGACGCTTCGAATGAAGAACACCTGCTAGTGGAATTAGAACCATTCAGCGTACTACGGAGTAGTAAGGTGCAGCGGATACATTGAGAGTTTTGGGGCAAGTTCGCATTTGGAACGGTTTCATAGCGAACTTGCTCCAAATCGGCATTATGCTTTCCCCCCACCTTCTCGCGGAATCTTCCGGGCGCGACGCGCTCGCAGTTGCTCATCTCTAGATCCCGTATTATCAAAAGATTGCGATAATCAAAGAAAGCTGCGCTTGCATCTGGAGGTTGCTCGTGCGGGGTGCGCTGGTGGCACTCTTTTTGCCCCACTGTAGACATGAATGCATACGCTCAGTCCGAAACCAATCTCAACGGAGCCGTAAAACCAATCGTCGATATCTGCGTGCTCGACGATGAACCTGCGATGATCGAAATGCTGACTGAGACGCTTTCGAGCTTTGGCTATCGCTGTGTCGGCACGAGCGATCCGCAGCAAGCTCTCGATTTCGTGAGTACCGGTAAGGGCCGGATCGTGCTGTGTGACTTGAAGATGCCTGCCATGGATGGCCTTACATTTCTGGAGCAGAGCTTGCAGCGCGATCCGGGAGTTTATGTCATCCTGATGACCGGATTTTACTCGCTGGAATCAGCAATCGAAGCGATCAAGCGCGGCGCTTACGATTACTTGCCCAAGCCACTCGATCGTCAGCGCCTGAAGAAAACCATAGGCGAACTTGCCGAACAATTTCAGCGCCAGCGCCGAATTCACGATCTTGAACGGCAACTGGTGAGCGATCTCGAATTTCACGGCATTGTCAGCAGAAGTCCGGCCATGATCGACGTATTCGAGACCGTCAGGAAAATTTCGCGCCACTACGTCAATGTCCTGCTCGTCGGCCCCACAGGATCGGGAAAAGAACTGGTCGCGCACGCGATTCACCAGATGAGCCCGGTGGCCAATCAGAGATTAGCCGTCTGTAACTGCTCGGCCATTGTAGACACGCTGCTTGAAAGCCAGCTATTCGGGCACGTCCGCGGCTCTTTCACGGGCGCGACGGAAACACGTGCTGGTCTGTTCGAATATGCAAATGGCGGGACCGTGTTTCTCGACGAAGTAGGCGAGACCTCGCTCGCCATGCAGGCCAAGCTCCTTCGTGTAATCCAAAACAGGGAGATCCAGCGGGTGGGATCGCCCGAGATACACCGGGTTGATGTCAGGCTCATTGCCGCGACCAACCGCGACCTCCGCACTGAAGTGGCCGCCGGGCGATTTCGCGAAGACCTCTTCTACCGCTTAAGCACAATCCAGATTCGTATTCCCAGTCTGGCTCAGCGGCTCGAAGATATTCCAGCTCTCGTGACCTTCTTTATCAAAAAATACAACGCCGCTTTTGGAAAGGATATTCAGGGACTCACGCGTCGGGCGCAAGCAGCCTTGCTGCAACATCATTGGCCCGGCAACGTGAGAGAACTCGAGAATGTCATCTCCAGCGCCGCCCTGGTTACTCTGAACAATTTTATCGATGTCCATGACCTGCCTGAGCAATTGCAAAAGCCCGACCGGATGGCGACGCCCGGAAAATCATGGCGGCCCCTTCCCCTCGACCAGGTTCGCAGAGATCACATCGAACGGGTCCTCGATCTTTGTTCCGGCAATCGCGTCCGCGCCGCGCAAATGCTGGGCATCGGCCGCACAAGCCTGTATCGCTACCTGAAGCGAGAGGGGCGAGTTCGCCCCGTCAACACCGTTCCAGCAAACTAAGCGTATTAGGTGATTCGGTTCAGTCGCGCGCAAATAAATTACACCACCACCTCATTCGCGCCGCCTTTCGTGTGTTCCCTCGCTATGCTAGACTTCGCGGAGCGGGCACCAAATTCCTGCCGATGCGTGGAACTTCGGGCTCTGTGCAACGATTCCCCGTGAACCCCGCCAGGCCCGGAAGGGAGCAACGGTAGCGGGACCGTTTCGTGTGCCGCGGAGTACCCGAAGTTCCTCTCATCGCCGGGAGCAACAGGGCCTCCATTTCCTCTAACTTTATATGAGCTATCAGGTCATAGCCCGAAAGTGGCGTCCACAGACTTTCGCGGAAATTGTGGGACAGCAGCACGTCACGCGTACCCTGGAAAATGCGATTCAGAACGATCGTGTCGCCCATGCTTATATTTTCTCCGGCGCGCGGGGCGTGGGTAAAACGACAACCGCTCGAATTCTGGCAAAGGCATTGAATTGTGCGAAGGGACCGACGCCGAATCCATGCAACGAGTGCGCTTCCTGCCGTGAGATTGCTGCTGGAAGTTCCCTCGATGTGCTCGAGATCGACGCCGCTTCGAATCGAGGTATCGATCAGGTTCGCGAGTTGCGTGACATGGTGCGCTACGCGCCGGTGGGCGGACGCTACAAAGTAATCATCCTCGATGAAGCGCACATGCTGACCGACGAAGCTTCCAACGCTTTGCTCAAGACGATCGAGGAACCCCCGGACAAAGTCGTATTTGTGATGGCAACCACCGAACCCGAAGAACTAGTCGACACCATCCGGTCGCGTTCGCAGCATTTTCACTTCCGGGCGCTTTCGTTTATGGAAATAACAGCAGCCCTGCAAGGGATTGCCTCGAAAGAAGCGCTGAAGATTGAGCCGGGCGCGATTGCCGTAATGGCTCGCACCGCTGATGGCAGCCTGCGCGACGCCCTTTCGCTAATCGAACAGGCGCGCGCTTACTGCGGTGCAACCATAATGGAAGCGCAAGTCCGAGAACTACTCGGAATTGTGCCGGCCGAAGTTCTCGAGGAATTGGTCGCGGCGATCGAAAACCGATCTACGGATCGTGTCTTGGGACTCGTGCATCGATTGCTTGCCGAAGGACAAAACCTGCAGCAATTCTGCCGCGAAGCTATTTCGCATTTCCGAAACATCCTCGTGGCGCGCGTGTGCGGTGCTGACTCCGATCTGATTGCCGCCCCCGCTGAGGAACGCCCCAAGCTCGCTCGAGCCGCAGCCAGATTTGCCGAAGAAGACCTGACGCGGTTTTTCCAACTTTTGCTCATCGCTGAAGACGACCTCCGCCGCAACCCCGATCCGCGCCTGCATTTGGAAATGGGCCTGCTGAGACTCGTCAACGCTGCCAGGCTCGCTCCTTTGGAGGAACTCCTCGCGGAAATTTCCGGTAATGCTCCCGCTCGCACTCCGGCACCCCGGTCAAGCAGTGATGCGGTCGCGCCAAGTGCATCGGCGCCAGCCAAGAAAACTCCCACCAAGTCTACCGCCGAAGCGGCGTCGGCTGTTGTCGGACCATCTCCGAGTATGACGAACACCTCATCGGCGCCACCGATCTGTGCGGTAAATCCCTCCGCGCCATCGCCGATGCCGGCGATCTCAGCAGATATGAGTAGCGGCGGCGCTGCCGCAGCGCCCGCGCTCGAGCGCAGCGAAGTGCCGGGCGCTGCGTCTGTTAGTGGGCTCGAATCAGCTCAAGTGGACGCGATCAAAGCCCAGAGCTTTGCGCAAACACAATTCCTTGGAGAACTTTTGGAAAGCGCTATGCGCTGGGAGCTCGAAGCCGGAGAAGTTCGTGTTTATTTTCCAACTGAGAGGCGCGCCCTGGCTGATTTGTTGCAGTCTCGCGACCGTATAGAGAAATTGCGCACCATCGCCAGCGCTGTGCTCGGCCAGTCGGTGCGGGTCTGTGTTAAACTGGAGTCTGCGCCGGCGTTTGCTGGAAAAGTCCACGCAGCGGAAAGCGATCGCGCGTTGCGCGCTCGCTTCGAGCAAGATCCGATGGTGCGGGCAATGGTGGAGCGGTTCGGCGGTCGAATCTCTGAAGTGAAGCGGCGGGGAGAAGAGTAAACGATGGAAGTCAAGGCACTCCAACAGCTTCTTTCCCAGTTTCGGCAGATTCAGGAAAACCTGCAGAAACAGGTGGACAGCGTAAGCGTCGAAGCTTCCGCCGGCGGTGGTATGGTCCTGGTCAAAATGAATGGCCAGAAACAAGTCACTGCCGTTCATATCGAGCAGGAGGTTTTCGCCTCCAAAGATGCGGAACTGTTGCAGGACCTGATTCGTGCCGCTGTGAACGAAGCGTGCCGCCGAGTGGACGAGGAACTGGCGAGTCAGATGAAGGGGCTCGCGAGCGGACTTCCAGGAATCGCCGGTTTAAAAATCCCCGGACTATTCTGATTGTCCCACGTGAAACGGTACCTGCGCTTTTCTTACAGCCCATTGGCCTTCGCTGATGCCTGACTTTGCCGAACCCATCGCTCGGCTAATCGATGAATTTAAACATTTGCCCGGAATCGGACAGAAGACGGCGCAGCGGCTTGCTTTCTACGTATTACGTGCCGATCCGGCCGACGCCCTCGCCCTTGCCGACGCCATTCGTGATGCCAAAACAAAAATTCGCGAATGCAGCATCTGCAACAACATCACCGATGCGGACCCCTGCCTCTATTGCGCAAGCCCGAATCGCAATCGCAGTGTGATTTGTGTGGTCGAAGAACCACACAACATCATCGCCATCGAACGAACGCGTCAATATAACGGTCTTTACCATGTGCTCGGCGGGGCGCTCTCCCCGTTGGAGGGAAAAGGTCCGGAACAACTCAAACTAAAAGGGTTGATCGAACGACTGAAAGGCGCCACGGTTCAGGAGATCATCATCGCTACAAACCCGACCGCCGAAGGCGAGGCTACAGCCGTGTACGTTTCGAAATTGATCAAACCGCTTGGGGTACGCGTAACGCGCATCGGCGTCGGTATACCCGTGGGATCGGATCTTGAGTATGCTGATGAAATTACGATGCTTAAGGCCATGGAAGGCCGCCACGATTTGTAGCTTCTTCCCTTTTAGCCGCACAATGGCTATTAGCATCTTTCGCACCGCTCGCGCCTGATTCCTCGACCCGCTGTTCAGGCCAGTGATACGCTGATCCTCGCTCTCAGGAGCGACTCGTGCGGGAGTCTGTTCCAACAAACGAACCGGAAGCGCAAAATCGGCGTAGCACGCGCATCGTACAAGCCGTACCGCTGACCGTTGTCGGCGTGGATGCGCTCGGCCGCCCTTTTCAGGAGCGCACTTCTACCCTCATTATTAATTGCCACGGCTGCCGCTATCAATCTAAGCATTACGTGCTGAAGAATATGTGGGTGACTCTGGAGGTTCCGCATCCCGAACCGGGTCGCCCCCCTCGCACTGTGCGCGCCCGCGTGATGTGGATCCAGCGGCCCAGAACTGTTCGCGAGCTGTTTCAGGTAGGAGTCGAGCTGGAAGTGAGCGGCAATTTCTGGGGCATCGCCTTCCCTCCGGCAGACTGGTTTGCATTTCCCGAAGGCGTTGCAACAGTTCCGGCTCCATCCATTGCGGCGCCATCTCCAGCTCCAGCCTTACCTCTCGAAGCCGCTTGGCCCGCACCTTCTCCCGCCGCCGCACCGGAAAGCAATGTGCGCACTCTGCCATTCGTCCCCAGCTTTGAACCGGCATCAGCCGCCGCCGAGCCTTCCGCGGCAGATCAGGTAGCGAAACTCGTCGACGAAGCTAAGCAGGAAATACAGGCAGTCCTTCGCCGCAGCGCGGCCGAGGCGGTTTCGCTTGAAGCTCGCCCTCTCATTGCGCAGCTTGAGCCGCAATTAAAGAATCTTGCCGAAAAGATGCTCGAAATGGCCGCCGGGCCCGTGTCGGAAAACGCGTTCGAGCACGCCAAGCAAGTTCAGGTGGACGCGTTCCTGCAGGAATGCAGTCGCGGGATGGCTGAAAGCGCTAAGCGTGCGGCCCAGCAGTTCGCATCACAATTGGACGAGCTTGAAAAAGACCGTAGCGCGACGTTTGAGCACCGCCTCGGGAAAGTGATGCAGGATGCGCTGGAGCGATTCCTAAAACAGGCCGCCGATCTGCGCCCGCAGGCTCCCGCCGTAGCCCCGGATAGCGGTACTCAGCCTGTACAGCTTGCGGTCCCTGACGTGGAAGAGTTCGAAAAGCGCGTGCGCGGTCAAATTGAGCAGGCCAATGCCAGCCTCTCGCATATCGAAGCTGCCGCTCAACGTCTGCACGAGCAAGCGGCTTCGGCCTTTACCGATGCTCAATCCGACTGGAAATCGCGAGTTGACGTGGACCTCTCGGCAGCGGCCGATCATTGGCACGCGCAGGTCGAAGCTTTGATCGAATCGGCCAAACAGCAATTCGTCGACAAATGTGCTCGCCATGCGCAGTCGGCTGGGGAACACATCGAGCGAGAACTCTCGCTGCGAACGGCTGATATGAGCAAGGCTTTTGCGGAAACAGCAAACCAGGCCGAGGCTCGGCTCAATGCGCTTCGCGCGTCAATCGAGCGAGAAAACGAACGGGGATTGGAATTCGCTCGCAAGCTGCAAGCGATTGAGAGCCAGATCCAAAATTACACCGCCAATCTCGACGGAATCACACGCGCGGCGGAGCAAGCCTTCCACCACCGGGCCGATGCTTTGCTCGAACTGCACAGCCAGGAGATGGCTCGGCGAGCCGAACAGGCAATTACTTTATGGGCAGAGCGCCTCCAGCCGGCGCTGGAAGCGACGGGGCAGCAAACGGTCACCCGCTTGGCGGCTCAGATCAAGGCTGATCTGGACGACCGCGTCCATAGCGCGGTCACCATGATTTCTCGTCTCGAAAACACGATTACGGCATCCGAGCAGGATCTGCGCAAAAGGCAGGAGGTATTGGCAAGAGCGTCGGAGCAGGCCGGTAAAGCAGCTCACGAGCGCCTCAAGGAGCTCGTAAACGCCCTCTCGCGCGAGTTCCAGGAATCGGCGCGCGCGGCAACCGAAAAATCGATCGCGGAAATCGACAGCAAAGCCACCGATACGACCCATCGCGCCTTCGAATCGCTTTTCAAGACGGCCGAGTGGTATGAAAAGAAAGTACATACCCAAATGCAAGCGGCCATTGATAAGGGGACGGAAAGCGCTCTCGGAGCGCTCAAAGACAAAGCCGGCGAGATGTCCAGCATCTTCGGAAGCGAACTCGACCACTACAGCCGCAGTTATGTACAGCACACTCAGCAACAGGTCGAAGAAACGGCGCTTGAGAGCCTCGAACGAATGCGCAAGCAGGCGGAAGAAATGGCTGCTGCGTCAGCCGCCGCCATCGTGCAGCAGGCACGCCAGGATGCTGACGCGGCTCTACAGGAACTCCGCGCGCAAGCCGGCAATGTTTCCACCCAGGTCAGGAGGGAGTTCGAAGCACAAACAGCCCAGCTCCAAAAGGCGTCCGAGATGGATTCAGAAAAGCTGTCGGCGGAGTTCCGCGCCGCTTTGAAGCTTCAGGTGCAGGATGAGCTGGGCGCCGTCAGAAAAGAATTGCAGGGGCAACTGGAAGCGGCGCACCAGGAACTGAGCCTCGAATTCGAGTCACAGAATCAGAGATTCTCCGAAAACGCCACTGCTCTGAGCGATAACGGGATTGAGGAGTACAGAAGGAAGCTCGACGCGGCGTCAAACTCGTGGCTTTTGACCACGGTCGCTAAACTTAGCCAGCAGACCGATCACCACGTTCAAATGCTCACTAAAGCCGCAGAAGAGCGCCTGCGAGCGGCGTGTACGGAAGTATTCTCCGGCGTCGGCGACGCCCTGCGCCGCGGGCTGCTGGATATCGACCTGCCACCTGCCACGCCTCGGAAAACCGACGAATAGCCAAGGGCTTTGATTTCCTCGCAAGCGAATAGTGCCGGCGTCTCGTGGTGAGACTTCAACCCGTTCGCGAATCGAATCGGTATAATGGGCACGTATGGGGAACCATGCTTACGCGAGCTTCTGGACGCGTGATCACGCAGAGAACACGATGCTCGACCGCTTTGGGCATTTCCTCGCGACATTCCCGTTTTCCTCGACGCGCCGTGGATTTACGAGCTTGGTCATCCGTGCTGTTGGCCCGTCGGAAACGCCGCTGGTCGAACACGACCTGCGAAGCGCAAAAGCGACCGCTTCGGAGGTCATTGCCCTCGCGCGCGAGCACGATAACCCGGATTGCTCGTACGAAGTTGAAGCTGATTGGGACATCTGGCAGCGCAACCTGGAAACCGGTGTATGGCAAAAAGGACCCGAGCGGGTGTTACTGATTGGCAATGGCCGCATATACGATGATGGCCTGGCGCAAACTTCAGGAGATTTTGTCGCCGACGTGGGCTTCGAACATCTGTTTACAGGCCATGCGGGGATATTGGGTACTTACGGGGCTCGCAGCGCACCTTCCGATCCCGTGGAAGCGGAATTCTTGGCCTGGATGACGCATGAGGAGCATTTGCACGAGTATTATGAGAAAACACGAGCCAATATCCAGGTTTTACTGAATTGGGTTACCTCGGTGGAAAAAGCGCTTCCACTGGAGCGCCACTCGTTGTGGTCGGAAGGAGAAGAGAATCTTGAGGCGCGGTTGGACGAAATCCTCGCTGTGCACTAGTTTCGTGCTGGCAGCGGCACTTTCGGGCTTGGCGTTCCCGGCGCAAAAACCCGGCGCGCCTAAACTGCTGAATGAGCTGACGCTTGCGGGACTGCGTCCCGGGCATGATTCCGTTGCGAGCGCATTCAAACGATATAAACAAAAATATCTTTTGAACAAAACCAGCACGGGCACTAAGGAATGGCGCGACACCTGCACCGGCCATTCCCTCGCGCTGACCATCGACTCCCAATCCGTGATCCAGGAGATTACCGTTTCCCTGCTCGTTCCCCGCGATGGAAATTGCGACAACCGCCGCTTCGAATTTCTGAATTTGGACGACTGGGTGACAGGTAAGGGTTTGCGCCTCGGTGATTCGCGCAATCACGTCGTCGAACTCTACGGCGAACCGAGCGCGAGCGAACCTGTTGTGCGCGACGATCAAGATTTCGAGTTGCTTCAGTTCGACTTTGCCGCTGCCGGCCCGGATGTGCCGCAGGCGATGCAAGTCTACTGTCAGCGTGAGTCCGGCCGAGTGGTCGAAATAACGCTTGCAGCGAACCCGAGCAGCGAAACCAAGCGCGCGCAGAGTGAGTGATCGAGTGGGATCTGGAATTCGTGGACTGACCTTGAGTTCCGCAAGCGGCTGCCGGATGTTTTGCAGCAGCATGCGTGTAGTGGCGCTCGCCGTGACGCCGGGGACGAAATGAGCGGCGGTCCCAGCGCGAGAGTGCTCGCTGCTGAACCGTCGAAGCCACCCGCCTCAAGACCGGTCCCTGGCTGGAAACAGCTTAAGAAACTCCTTCCTTACATCGCAAGATCCAAAGGACAAGTCGCCGTTGGAATGGTGACGCTCGCGGCCATGGGCATTGTTGGCACGCTCCAACCGCTGGCGTTTGGGGTCATCATGGATTGCCTTTCCGGCAACCCGGAGCCGCTGGGGCGGCTAAGCCAAATGTCGCCTCACCTGGTGCACTTCCTGATCCCGTATTACGCGCCTTCGAGCGTGCGGACGCTGGTCATTTACTGCATGGCAGCGGTCGGGATCGTCGCTCTGAAAGGCGTTTTTTCGTTCTGGACCCGCTGGATTCTGATCGGGCTTTCCCGCGACATCGAGTATGACCTTCGCAATGACCTGCTGGACCGTCTCCTCCTGATGGAACCGGAGTTCTACGTTCGCAACCGCACCGGTGAGTTGATGTCGCGTGCGACGAACGATCTGAACGCGGTGCGCATGGTATTGGGTCCGGGAATCATGTATAGCTCCCAGACCCTTGTGACCATGCTGCTGGCGGTGATCTTGATGTTCCGCTTGTCACCGACGTTGAGTCTGTGGGTTCTCATTCCCGTACCGGCCGTCGCCATTGCGACGCGCTACTTCGGCAGAACCATCCATTCGCTTTACGAAACCATTCAGGCTGCGCTGGCCACCCTCTCCGCCAAGGCGCACGAAAATCTCGCCGGAGTGCGCGTGATCCGCGCCTACGCACAAGAAGATGCGGAGATGCGCGCCTTCGACGCTCCGAACCGTGAATATGTCACGCGCAACCTGAAGCTGATTGCTACATGGAGCTTGTTCATGCCGGCTCTGACCGCGATGATTGGTGTCTCTTTCGTGCTGGTTTTATGGTTCGGCGGACGGCAAGTCATTTATGGGCAGATCTCTCTCGGCGAATTGGTCGCTTTTTACACGTTCATGGTTCAGTTGATATTCCCCATGGTCGCGCTCGGCTTCGTAACAAATATATTTCAGCGCGGCGCGGCTTCGATGGGCCGTCTCAATTACATTCTCGATGCGACACCTTCGATCGATGATTCTGCCGTACCGGCCAACATCAAGGGGCAGGAGCCACGCATACGCGGTGAAATAGAATTTCGGCATCTTGATTTCGCTTATCCAACGGGACGCGACGTGGTTTCTGCCAAGGATAATGGCAGTCCGGTTGGTACACCCGTCCTGCACGACATAAATCTTCGTATTCCGGCAGGGTCGACGCTGGCGATCGTGGGTCCCACAGGCAGCGGCAAGAGCACATTAGCGGCACTTGTGGCCCGGCTGTGGGAAGCGCCTCGCGGCAACTTGCTGATCGACGGCAGACCTATTCAGGAATGGCCTCTGGCTACCTTGCGCCGTTCGATCGGTTTTGTTCCGCAGGATACGTATCTCTTCAGCGAAGCGCTGCGCGAAAACATTGCCTTCGGCATGGAAGAATGTGAGGACGAAGCAGTCTTCAAGGCCGCCGATACCGCCAGTATAGCTTCGGAAATCGCCGGTTTCCCCATGGGATATGCCACCCTCATCGGCGAAAGAGGGATCACCCTCTCCGGAGGCCAGAAGCAGCGGACAGCGCTGGCTCGAGCGCTCGTGCGCGATCCCCGGATACTGATTCTTGATGACGCTCTGTCCAGTGTTGACACCGATACCGAGGAGCGCATCCTCGGCGGACTGAAGGAATTGATGAAGGAACGCACTACCCTGCTGATCTCGCATCGTATCTCTACTGTTCGAAATGCCGATCAGATTATCGTTCTACGCGACGGCCGGATCGTGGAACGTGGCACACACGAACAGCTACTGGCGCAGGGTGGTTACTACGAAGAGCTTTATCAAAAACAATTGCTTGAAGAAGAGCTTGAGCGCGCATGAGCGATTTCAGAGAAGAAGAAGCTTTAGGTAAAGTTTACGATTCCCGCCTGGCGCGGCGGCTCTTCCGCTATTTGCGCCCGTATCGCGGCTGGGTGGTCGTTGCAGCGCTGTTGACCATTCCTATAGCGCCACTCAACGCGATTGGTCCATACCTATTCAAGGTAGCAGTAGATCGATACATCGTCCCTTCTCTCCGTCACGAAGTCGTGCCTTCGGTCGCGGCGATAGGCCTTGGCTGGATCTCTTTGATCTTCTTCGCCAGCCTGGTCCTCGGCTTCGCCTTCATGTATTTCCAGGTGCGCGTGATGCAGAAGGTCGGCCAGGACACGATGTATGACATGCGCAAGGAGATTTTTGAGCACCTGCAGCGGCTGCCGGTCAGCTTCTATGATCGCAGCCCAGTGGGCCGCCTGGTCACTCGCGTGACGACAGACGTGGACGCGCTGAATGACCTCTTTGCCACGGGAATCGCCGCCATGGTGAACGACGCATTTCTGCTGGTACTTTTCATCTTCATTATGCTCAAGATGAACTGGAAACTTGCTCTCGCCACTTTTGCCGTGCTGCCGCTGCTCTTTTTATGCACCTGGGTTTTTCGTGACAAGGTACGGGATGCCAATCGCCGCATACGAACCGCAATCGCGCGCATCAATGCATTTTTGCAGGAGCACATTAGCGGGATGAGCGTAGTCCAACTGTTTAATCGCGAGCGCAAATCCCGAGCGCAATTCGCCGAACTCAACCGCATTCACATGGAGGCATATAAGGACGCTATCCTGGCCTTTGCCCTGTTCTATCCGGCAGTTGAATTCCTGGGCGTGATCGCCATCATCGTAACCTTCTGGTATGGCGGATTGCGCTCGTTGTCCGGCGCCATATCAGTTGGCATCTTGATCGCCTTTATGCAGTATGCACAGCGGTTTTTTCAACCCATTCAAGACCTCAGCGAGAAATTTAATATCCTGCAATCGGCCATGGCCGCTTCCGAGCGCATCTTCAGACTCCTCGACGAGCCCATTCCTGCCGCGGATACTTCTGCGCGCCCACTTTTCGCCCTTCGAGGAGAAATCGAGTTCCGCAACGTATGGTTTGCCTACCACGGCGGCCCTGATCCGAAAGACGAAGATTGGGTGCTGCGCGACGTTTCGTTCGTCGTACGTCCCGGAGAAACCATGGCCATCGTCGGTCACACAGGAGCCGGCAAGACTACAACCATCCAACTGCTTCTGCGCTTCTACGACATCCAGCGCGGGCAAATCCTCCTGGACGGAATCGACATTCGTGAACTGAGCGTCCAGGAGTTGCGTCGCCAGTTCGGAATCGTGCTGCAGGATCCTTTTCTCTTTACCGGCACTCTCGAATCGAACGTGCGGCTCGGCACCGACGCGGTTAGCCGCGATGCGGCGGAATCCGCCCTTCGTGAAGTCGGTCTTGGCCCATTCCTTGATTCACTGCCGCGCGGCCTTGATACTGTCGTCAGCGAACGCGGATCGACGTTTTCGGTAGGCCAGCGGCAACTGGTGAGCTTCGCGCGAGCGCTGGCGCATAATCCCCAGTTCCTGATCCTCGACGAAGCCACCTCGAGCGTCGACACACGCACGGAAATGATGATCCGCGAAGCGCTAAATCGTCTGCTTACGGGACGCACAGCCATCGTCATCGCTCATCGCTTGAGCACCATCCAGAATGCCGACAGAATTCTGGTCTTCCATAAAGGACGGCTCCGCGAACAGGGCACGCATCAGCAGTTGCTCGTGCAGAGAGGCATTTATTACCGGCTCTATCAGCTTCAGTACAAAGATCAGGAACTTCGCCTGCCCGTCGGCTCCGGCGGCTCAAGTGGCGCTCAACTGCCCGCCGATGATTAACGTCAATCTCCGCACGCTTTCCTGAATGGCTCGAATCCCTGTGCTGATCTCCGCCGGCGAAGCGTCCGGCGACATGTATGCCGCGCAACTCGCGGCGGCTCTGCGTCGTCGCTTCGATGTGGATTTATTCGGTATGGGCGGCCAGAGAATGCGGGATGCCGGAGTGGATACAGTCGTCGACTGCTCCGAGGTGGGCGTCCTCGGTGTGGTGGAGATTGTGCGGAAACTCCCCGCGCTGCAACGCGCGTGGAACCGCCTGATTTCCGAAATCGACCGGCGTGGCCCCAAACTCGCGATCTTGACAGATTTTCCCGCCTTTCACCTGCGGCTGTCGCGCGTTCTTCGTGGCAAGCAGATTCGTAACGTCTATTTTGTCTGCCCGCAGTTTTGGGCTTGGCGGCCCTGGCGAGTGCGCCTGGTGAAGCGCCGCTTTGCGCGGGCGCTGTGCATTTTCCCATTCGAGAAGGATTTCTACGCCGAAGCCGGCGTCCAAACGGATTGGATCGGCCATCCCCTCGTGGATACGGTGCAATCCTCGGAGACACGCGACACTTTTGCGCGGCGCTACGGCCTGAATCCAGCGCTTCCCATTATTGCGGTCCTGCCCGGCAGCCGCCCCAGTGAACTGACTCATCACATGCCGCGGCTAGTCAGGGCAATCGCGCAGATGACCTCCAAAGACCAGCGCCAGTTCGTATTCGCGATGGCGCCGGGGCTTACACAGGATCAACTGAAGTCGCGCACGGGCCCGCTTGGGTCCGCTACAACCGTAGTGGAAAATGCGACCTATGATCTCCTCGGAGCTGCCGACATCGCCATCATATCCAGCGGTACGGCGACTGTAGAAGCCGCGCTGTTGGGCGTGCCCATGGTCGTGATCTACCGTGTGGCCCCCTTCACAGCATTCGTCGTGAGACAGCTTGCACGCACAAAGCTTTTCGCCATGGTCAACGTGTTGGCGGGCAAAGAGATTGTTCCGGAATTGATCCAGGATAATTTCACCCACGAACGTCTGATCCAACAAACGGAACGGCTCCTCAATTCATTGGAAGCTCGCGAAAACATGCAACGCGAGCTCGCCAAAGTGCGGCAAATGCTCGGTCCCCCCGGCGCCATCGAGCGCGCCGCTGACATTATCGCCAGTATGATTCAGGATAAACCTACAGGAACTCTTCACTAGTGGGATGGCAACTCACGAGTGGGTTTTTGCTATCCTAAGGGTATCGTCCTGGCGCTCGCATGCCTGAACGAGGCCATTAGAACCATGAATGAAAATCGCTTTTTGCGATCGAATTTCCGCTACTTCGGTGCATTTTTAGCGTGCGCGCTCCTGCCGGTATGCACAGCCCTGGCGCAGGTCAACGCGCCTGTGCGGCCTTCGGTGGCCCCAACGCAAGCGCCACAAAGAACCGGTTTCCGTGCGGTTTCATATGAAGTTTTTGCTTCACTGACGCCTGAAAATCAGATGCTTAGCGCACGCGCCATCGTGGAGTTTGAGGCGCAATCGCCCTCCCGTACCGTCGAATGCGAGCTGCATCCTAACCTGACCATCAGCGATGTGCGCGATGCATCTGGGCGAACGCTCGCGGTCGATCGCGCCGGCCAGAGCGGTCTGGACGTTGAAGTCACGTTGCCCGATGTTGTTCCTTCGGGCCAGACAACCAAGCTGACGTTCAGCTACAGCGGAGTCTTGGCGAACGAAGAAAATAGCCCTGTGTCTGGAGTTCGTCTCGCCTCGATTGGCAGGGATGGTGCTTATCTTCTGTTGCCGGCGCGCTGGTTCCCGTTGACGGATTATCCGGCAAATCGTTATACAGGTCTCTTCCATATTGATGTGCCGCAGAGTTTCCTGGTGATCGGTACGGGAACCTCGGAAGCCCCGGCGCCGTCAAGCGGCGTCCCCAACAACCCAGCGCCTATGCTGGGTAACCGCAATCCTGAAGGTGGCAATCGCCCCGGAGATGCCGCTCCGCCTCGCTTGGCGCGCCGCAATCAGGACGACTTTCACAGAGGCGATAACTCTGCCGCGACCGCCACGTCTGCCCCGGCAGCAGTCATTCCGGGGAGCACGATGTCTGCTTCCGGGCCGCGGGTGACCTACACCTTCCGTATCGACCAGCCTGAAGCTGCCGGGACGTTCGTTGCTGGCGCGTTGCAGCTTTCCCCAGTGCAGGCCGAAGGGTTGAATATCTCCGTTTATGTTCCCGCAAGCGCGTCGAGTACGGCACAGGAGTATGGCGGAGCGGTGGCTAAAATCGTGAACACTCTATCCGATCAGTTTGGTCCTCTGCCGAAGCCGAATCTAACGATCGCCCAGCTTCCAGACGGTACTGTGCCTGCTTACTCCGCTCCGGGACTGCTGCTGCTAAGTCAGCGGCAATGGGGGCCAGCTGCAAATACACGACAACTGGCGAACCTCGTCGCCAGCCAATGGTGGGGAGACCAAGTGACGGCCGCTTCTCCCAATGATGTCTGGCTGACCGACGGACTATCGCGGTATTCCGAGGCGCTCTATATGGAGCAGGCTGCGGGCCACGACGGAATGAATAAGGCCCTCAACGACTTTGCCATCGGCGCCCTGATGTACGACGACAGCGCGCCCATCGCCGAAGCGGGCCGCCTGGCGCCGTTTACGCCGAATTACACGTCGGTTGTCGTGAATAAAGGCGCCATGGTATTCCACATGTTACGCGAGCAGCTCGGAGATTCGGCTTTTTCATCCTTGCTGCACGACTACTACAAGCAGTTTTCGGGCAAAGCTGCTTCACTGGCCGATTTTGAAAAGCTCGCCCAGGATCACGTCCCGCAGGCGCCACCGCCAAAGCCGGCCAGTTTTGCACTGGGAAATACCTCGCCGTCCGGCACGACGTCCGCTGGTACAGCGCTTCCAACCGAACAACCCACGCCCGCTAACGTGCAGGCGTTCTTTGCTCAGTGGATTAATTCCACCGGCATTCCTGAATTTAACGTCACCTATACCGTTTTTCGAACGAAAACGGGGTTCCGCATCGACGGCAAGGTGAAACAGAATCTCGATTTTTTCCGGATGCCGGTGGAGCTCGAAATCCAGACCGAGGGAAACCCCGAGTTCAAGACAATTGAGGTCAGCGGGACTGAGTCAAGCTTCAGCACTGAAGTTTTCGGCCGGCCCAAGCCCGGCGGCATCATACTCGATCCGCATAACGCTATTTTAAAATCGAGCGTGCAGCTTCGCGTTCGCGCCATTATCGCCCGCGGCGAAACCCTGGCGGAGCAGGGCCGCTACTACGATGCCATCCAGCAATATCAGCAGGCGCTCGATCAACAGAAAGATAATGCGCTGGCCGAATTTCGCATGGCCGAGGCTTTCTTCTATCAGAAAAACTACTCAGCCGCCGCGAATGGGTTTCGAGACTCCCTCGACGGGAATATCGACCCCACCTACAAGTGGGTCGAGGTATGGGCGCACATCTACTTGGGCAAGATTTATGATATTGCTGGGGATCGCGCTCGTGCCGTCAACGAGTACAGCAAAGCCGAACAAACCAACGATGATACCGGTGGCGCTCAAACTGAAGCCAAAAAGTATCTGGCCCAACCCTACAAGGAAGGCGCCTGAGTCTCTGTCATTGCAAAACGTCAGATCTGCTGCAACTGTAGAGTGCCTTCTTGAACTCAGATTCCAGATAGCCCCGTGAGCTCAGGCTTCTCTATTCCCTTGTGTTGTACGAAGACCTGAAACGTCTCGCCCATCCCTTCAGGATGAATCAGCGTCTTCAGAAATAGCCGCGCCCGAACGCGCTCCACTTCGCTTACGCCCTCTTCATAGAGGTCCGCGAATTCGTTGCACCGCCCGAGTGCAACGAGAAAAGCCATCTGCGAAACCGATCCGGTGCGTTCCAACCGTTGACGCCGGCCCCACAGGTCCAGCGCGGTGAAATTCACGTGCGCGGTCAAATCCTGCTCGCCCGCACGTTCGAGGAAATCTTCGCTGGCCCGATGCTCTGAATACGCCAGAAGAGTCCCGCGCATATGCCGCTCGTTGTATAGCTCCGCCGCTTCGTGGCCGTAGTCGATCGTAAGCACGAACCCACGACGCAGCCGCTCTCCGACATCCAGAATCCATTTGCAAGCTTCGAGGTTCACTTCCGCTTGCTGGCGCTCGTGCAACGTGATGCCCTGCTCGCGAAAATATCTATCGATTTCTCCGGATGAGAGCGCACGCGTTTCTTCATTAAAGCTGTCGCCTTTCACTCCAACATAGAGTTCGCGCAGTGCCCCTCGCTCGCACACAACACGATGAACCGGAAAAGCATCCAGCAACTCATTGGAAAAGACGCATCCGTCTGGAATCTCACCCGGCAATTCAGCGCGGGATTCGGCCCTGGCATTCTCCAGGTGACTTTTCAGCATCTCGCCATGCCCCTCCCGCCGTGCGGCAGATTGTTCCACCGCGAAATAGCGCAGAGCCGCGTAAAACTCGGGCAGCTTACGCCTCGTGAAATCCAGTATTTGCGCCGCCAGCCGCCCCGTTCCGGCTCCCACCTCAATGGCAAGGAATTTGCCTGGCCGGCCGAGCGCATCCCACATCTCCGCCAGTTGCCGCGCCAACAAGCGCGCAAAAATCGGATGTACATCTATGCTGGTGTAGAAATCAGCAAAGCGCCGGCTTTCCGCCCTGCTGTAGTACCCAAATTGCGGATGGTAGAGGCATTCGCGCATGTATTCGGCGAATGAAATCGGCCCAGAGGCACGAATGCGTTCAGCCAGTATGCCAGCAAGCGGCGTTGCAGAGACAGAGCCCGCGCGATCTGACTTGGAAGATGCGGGCAGACCCTCTTGCTGAGCCGCGCCTCTCACGCGTCCTTCCTCTGCGGATTACTGGTGAACATCTCGATCACGTAATCGTGCAGGCAATCGTACAGCTGGCGCTGAAACGACCAGGGGAACTGGGAGTGTTCGATCTCTCGAGGCCGCAGCAGAAAATAATACGTATGCACCTCGGCGCCGCCAGGCTTGTAGCATATTTCGACTTCAATGCCTTCCGATGCGGTTCGTGCGTCAAAACCAAAGAGCGGATGCTCGTATCGCTGCAGCTCCGTTTTTACTTTTTCCAGAAGCGGATCAGCTGAAGCTGTCTGCGATTTCGGCAAATTCGCGCTGCTCACTGCGCGCTTCCTGGCTGTCCTGGGTCAAGGTCGCCCCGTTCCTTCATTTCACCCAGTTCTCTTTCGAATGCCTGGAGCGCAGGCTTGTCAAAAAGCACGAAAAAGATCTTCTCCAGCGATGTTGGCGTCTTCAGATGTTCCACGGTTTCCCTCAACATGATGGCGGCGCATTCGGAGAGCGGGAAGCCTCCTATGCCGGTCCCTATCGCGGGAAACGCGATGCTGCGCAGCCCTTTCTCAGCGGCGATGCGTAGCGAATGTGCCGTGGAGGCGCGCAGCGCATGCCCGGTGGTCAGCCCGCCCAATTGCATGCTCGCGGCGTGAAGGATGTGCCGCGCCTTGAGCTTGCCCGCCGAAGTGATTGCGGCCCCGCCCACGGGAATGGCGCCGATTTCGTCGCATTCCCGTTGAACCGAAGGCCCGGCCTTCCGCCGGATCACTCCGGCGAGTCCTCCGCCCAGCTTCAGATCATTGTTCGCGGCATTGACGATTGCGTCGACGTCCATTTCGGTCACGTCGCCCTGCTGCAAAACGATCTTTTCCGCAATGCTCATAAGCCCCTAAGATGATATCAGACCTGAATTTTCATCCGGCGCGAGTAGCTCAGGGCAGCCTGGAGTCACGGGCGCTCCTGTGCTTTCCAGCGCCTTCGAACGTATGCAGGATTTACTGATTTGAGCGGTAAATGATCGGCTTAGGTCCTTCGACAATGTGAAAATCCGAAGGCACGGTGAACAACGAAGGGTCGGGCTCGGACCGGGATATATTCGTCAGCTTGAAAGTCTGCTCGCCCATTCTAGGGTCGTTTCTTCTACTGTAAACGATCGTTTTGAGATCAGGCGAACTCCAAACCTCGGTGACGATCGTGATGGGCTTCTCGTTGCCGATCTCTCCTGCGGGGATGATGCGCGTCGTGCGCACGCCGGTGACGAAAATGCCTTCCATGGTTTGCGAGCCGAGATCTTCCGTCGTGACCTGGCCTTGATTACTCGTTAAAAAGACTTGCCCCGCGACCATAGGAGGGGGTGGCAACGAACCGGGCCCATCTGGAAACTGCGCGTCAGGCCCGACTTTGCCCATTTGCATGTAAAAGGTATTGCCGATCTTCGGCCCAGCGGCACTCCGGTCACCAGGACGCATGGGCGGTGTCGGCATCTTATGCGCAGTCTTGTCCTTAAGACTTAATGTATAGACCGCCTGCGCCACAGGGTCTTCGATCATTACGATGTGAGGCGCATTGGCGGCAGACAAATTGCCTATCGGCGGCAGGCTCATATCCCGGCGTGTACGCCCTTGCGAATCGCGCGCGATCGTGCCCGTGCTGCTCTGGACGATCCGATTTCCATCCACTAACGTTTCGATGGATTCATTCGTGATTGTGGCGGAATAAGGCTCGCCTTCAACCACGGCGCCGGGGCCGCGTTCGAATCTGCCGACCCTGACCGCAACTCGGCCGGGGCCCTGGCCGTTTTTCGATACCGTAACGCTGGGTTCGCCTTGAGCAAACACCCACGGAGATGCACCCAGAATGAAAATACAAAGAGCTTTGGTCGGTATGCGCTTCATGGCTGCGTTGCTCTCCTCTCAAATTCGGCCAAGTGTGGACGCATTTGCATCTGTTGCGGCCATCCATCGGGTGCAAAAGTCACATCCGCAGTGAAACCCAGGTCCTCAGGCAGCGCGCCCGGTGCAAAAATCGCATCACCAGGAATAGCGATTTCCAACATAGGCTCATCCGCAGACCACCTGGGCTCTTGACTCTGTGCAAGCGACGCCGCCGAAACCTTTCCTCGTGCTGGCCTGCCTCCGTCGCGCTGAAGTGATGTCGAGGCAGGAGCGGTAGTTGTTTGAGCCAGAGTGTCGGGCGAAAGTGGCGGTCGCGCGACCGCCGCATGCTCCGTCATGACGGACACGGGGATAATCGGCCTGCGCAGGTGGGTTAGCGACGAAACCAGGAAAACGGCCGCGACTGCGGCAGCAGCAGCTAAAGTTGATGCAAGCACCCGGCGCCATCGCTTACGACCAGCTTTATTCACCATCACCGTTTCCGCATAAGCGTCGCAATAGGCTTCAAATGCGCCACTTACGCGACGATACATTTCCAGTCGGCCGCGGCATTCCTTGCAAGCTCCAAGATGATGCTCCACAGCCACAGCGTCATCGATCGAAATCTCTTCATCGAGCCAAGCGGCGATTTTTTCGCTGTACTCACACATTGCATCTCTCCGCCAATTTCCGTATCGCGCGTTCCACCGTATCGCCCACCGTCGATGTCGAAAGTCCCAAAACTTCCCCAATTTCTCGATAACGTAACCCGCCCGCCCGCAGCAACAGGCACTCGCGTTCCGACTCACTCAGCAGGCGAAAAGCTTTTTCCACCCTGCGCATCTTCTCCTTTTTTAGCACAGCGTGCTCAGGTGTGATTTCGTCGAGCCCCAGCGCCAGTCCTTCTTCTAAAGGAGCCGCAAACCTGCGCTCGTACCGATCTTGACGATTTCGTGTCGCGTTGTGCGCTACCCGAAAAATCCAGCTACGGATGTTCTCCTGCCGTCCTCCCGCACTCAGGTGCCGGTGCAGGCTCAAAAAGGCATCCTGCACGACATCCTGAGCTTCGTCGGCGGAAAGTCCGAGGCATACAACGTACCGAAGCAAAGGCTTGCGTAGTTCCGCATACAGCGCCGCCGCCTCGTACTTTTTCGCCACCCGTGACAACGGCAAAATCAGTGGTAGCGAATCACCATTCATACAATCGTCTGCATGTACGTCTGTTTGTATAACAGCTCAAGATGCTGATTTTCCGGCCGGAGATCGCATGGAGGGTGAACATTCAGGGAGATTATCTACCCGCGGCAATCTCCGCTCTCGGTCAGGAACCAGCAAAGCGCGCCGGCCGCTTTTCTAGGAATGCTCGCAATCCTTCCAGGCAATCCTGCGACCGGAAACACGTTATTTGCCAGCGAATCTCCTCGTCGAGTGCGCGCTCGAGCTTATCGCGGTCCTCCAGAGAAATGGTCTGCTTGACTCCACGCGCAACAAGCGGAGGAGCGGCGGCTAGGCGGGCCGCAAACAACAATGCTTCAGTTTCCAGCCGGTCTGGCGCGACGACATGTGACACCATGCCAATCTTTAAGGCCTCGGCCGCGCCGACTGTTTCGGCACTGAGAAATAGCTCCGATGCCAATGAAGGACCAATCAGCCGGGGCAGAAAATAGGTTCCCCCGAAGTCGGGGAAAAGACCGATTTTGGCGAAGCTTTGGGTGAAAGTAGCTTCTTCAGAAGCAATGCGCGCGGTACACGCCAGCGCAAGGTTCGCACCCGCACCCGCGGCTGGTCCATTCACAGCAGCAATTACCGGCTTGGGCATTGTGGCGATCGCGAGGACGATCTGCTTACCGAGCTTCAGCAGATTTTCCACTTCCGTGACGTCCTCGCGTTCCCGCGATCGGCGGAGCACCTCAATGTCGCCTCCGGCGCAAAAACCTCTGCCAGCACCGGTAACGATTATGGCTCGCACGCTCACATCTTTTGCGATTCGAACCAGAGAGTGGACAAGGGCTTGCCCCAGCTCGCTATTGAGGGCGTTCAGCCGCTCCGGCCGGTTCAGCGTCAACGTGGTAACGACGTCCCGGCGTGATTCCAGCAAAACGGGCTCGAAAGTTGGATTGGAACTGATGAAGCTCCTCCGTTCGGTTTCGCTCGCGAGACGGTAGCGCGCAGAATAATATCCCAATGATTGGGACACATTGTACGTTCAGAAGGGGTTAATCAGGCAAGCGGCGTCAATCAGGTAAGCTGCGCAACACGTTCGCTAGTTGGCGAAAGTATCGCAAATGGATTCCCCGCTCGTCGGTCGATTTTGTTCCAGTGGCAGGTAATACGAAAACACGCGCCCCGTAAAGCTTTTCCGTCTGTAAACCGAGCTTGCAAGCCCTTTGCGCAAATTTCTCGTAAGTTTCTTTGCCATTGAACGCCACCACGCGGGGAGCATATTCCTCGAGCTTCTGCGCCAGCACGATCCGGCCCTCAGCAATCTCCTCGCGATTGAGTTCTCCGATGTCGCGCGTTGCGCGCTTCACGAGATCCGTGAGGCCGATGCCGAATTCGATCAGCCGTTTATCGTCGGTGTACGGCAGGGACTCCGGTAAAATGCCCGAATCGTAGAGCAAGGGCCAGAATGGGTTGGCACGGCCTGCATAATAGTGTCCAGCACGCGCCCAGCGGTCAGCCGGATTACAGCCGATGACCACCAGCTTCATTCCCCGTCGCAAATAATCCGGCAACGTTCGCATGTGTATTTATGTGCTGGCCGAAGCCGTTTCTCTCAAGAGCGACGCCCGCGCCGGCACCATCCCGCCACACCATAATCGCGCGCCGGAAGAGTTTAAGGTTAGCATCGCCAAATTCTGCTAAAAACATGTGCCGCACCTTAATGAATCATGTCAGTAAACCCATGTCCAGAGCCGATCCTCCGTTCTCGAACGTGCGTCGTCGCGCTGTCGCACACATTTGAGGTCGAAATGCTGAATCTTCAGGCCAGCCTCAGGCGTCCAATCAGCAGAGCTGGTTTCGGCAATTTTGCGCGTTCGGTATGCCGCGAAAAGTGCCGGTCTAAAGCTTTCCCGGATGACTCAAGCAGAGAGAACTTGTGCTAACCTGCGGGATAGGCGGTGCACAGCGCCGCTGATACGCATGAGCTCCCCGGAACCCAAGCGCTTACCCTCGACCATCGTCCGCGACGATGAAAGCGGATTGGTGTCTCTTGCGAAAAATGGCGATCTCGGAGCTTTCGATGAACTCGTGAATCGCTACGAGCGGCGTATCTTTCGGTTGGCGATGAACATTACCCAAAACCGCGAAGACGCGGAAGATGCTACGCAGGACGCCTTTCTTAAATCCTTCCAGCACTTGCCCGAATTCCAGGGCGGATCACGATTTTATACCTGGCTCGTACGCATTGCGGTAAACGAAGCGCTCATGCGTTTGCGGCGCCGCCGCCCCAACGTAACCTCGCTCGATGAACCCGTCGAAACCGATGACGATTTGATGCCCCGGCAGATCCAGGATTGGGCGCCGACACCTGAACAGCGCTATCAGACCACTGAACTGAATTCCATTCTGAGCGACGCCATTGCTGAGCTTGATCCGATTTTTCGAACCGTCTTTGTATTGCGCGATGTGGAGCAGCTCTCCACCGAAGAAACCGCCGAGGCGCTGGGAATTTCAGTTCCTGCCGTGAAGTCCCGTCTTCTACGGGGACGATTAAGACTTCGCGAGAAGCTGGCCCGATACTTTCAGCAGGGGAAGCCGTCGTGAACTGCAAAGCTTTGATCCGCGAACTCTCCGCGTATCTTGATGGCGAATTGGGTTCGGAGACTTTAACCGAGATCGAAATTCACCTGGAGCGCTGTCAGGATTGTCGCGTCATTGTCGATACCACCCGCAAAACCATCCAGATCTACTACAACACGCAACCGCTGCCGCTCCCCGAAGATGTGCGGCAGAGACTGCATCAGGCGCTGAAAAGCCGCCTGAGCCGCAGACCTTCCGTCTGAATCAGCCCTGATCCCCGAACTGGATCTTCCGCCCTCGTCCTTCTTTTTCCGCGCGCTCAAAAACGCGAGCGCCCACCGCTACGTCCCACGAAGCGATTCCGTTTGATTTGAAAAGCGTGATCTGCTCTGCACTCTTCCTTCCCTGCCTTTTCCCGGCGACAATTTCACAGAGCTCCCGCACCTGTTGCCAACGTGAGTTGTCATCCCCGAACGCCTGAATCAGGTCCCCCGATTCAATATTGGCCTGCTGGATTGAATCGACGGCAATGATGGCGGCTCGGTCGACGGCATCGCTTTCGAGTTCCCGCTTTTGTGCGAAATTCGCGCCGATCGCATTGATATGCATGCCTGCACTCAGCCAATCGCCGGACACGATGGGCTGAGTCGAGTTCGTCGCGGTGATCAGAATGTCCGCTCCCCGCACCGCCTCCTCGGCTGATGCCGCTGCCGTAACCGGCTTCGCCAATTTTTCGGTCATTTCCCGGCAGTATCTCTCCAGTCGGCCGCGGTCACGTCCAAAGGCGCGGATCGTATCGAGCTCCCGTATTTCGTTAACGGCGGCAAGTTGCGTGCGCGCCTGTGTGCCCGTTCCAATAATTCCGAGTACGCGCGAATCAGGCCGCGCCATATATTTCGTTGCCACACCGGTCGCGGCGCCCGTGCGCACCTGACCGAGATAGTCGGCTTCAATGAGAGCCGTTAATTCGCCGCTGTCCGCTCGGTAGAGCAACACGATAAAGCGAGCCACTCCGTGCGCTACCGAATAAAGCTTCGCGCCCATCCAGCCTGCTTTCTGATCGGCGGCGAACATGTAGTTCAGGAACACGCGATCTGGCAGCGCCAATCGACGCCTTGGGTGAATCCATCCGTCGCCCGCCGCCTGGCGCACAAGCGACTCCTCGACCGCGCGAATGGCCGCGGGCATATCGAGTAAAGCGCGAACGTCTTGTTCGGTGAGTAGCAAGGGCATCGGAATACCCGCCTTTAAGGAAGATCCAAATGCGCACGAAAACGCAGGACGCGGCGCGCCTCGGAATCCAAAACGATCAAGTCGCCGGCGGCATCCGCCGCCAGATAAACTGCGGATTCTACCCCAGAAAGCCGATCTCCCATGGAATCGGTCAATCCGAGGTGACCATCCTCGCTCCAGACGTGCAACCGCACAGGAAAGCCCGTGAGCGCAAAAACGTGTTTGTTTCCGGCGGCCAAGGCCAGCAGGCGACCAGCGTCGCCATCGGATGCCTTGAATTCTGCTTTTTGTATTCCGTCGGCGCTGAATTTCAGGATTCGGTTTGTCCCTGCCTCGCCCACGTACACGGCATCATTAGCAGCAACGACGGCAAACGGATGTGCCAATGTTTCTGTAGAATTGGGCGCAATCCGCCAATGCTTTAGAAGCGCGCCGTGGCTATTGAAAACCTGCACGCGCCCTCCCAGGGGATCCGGAACGTAGATCCGCCCCTCGCCGTCAATGCTGAAAGTAAATGGGCCCTCATAACCGCGTTCCGGAGCAATACGCAGCCCGCGCAGCGGGTCGCCTTGTGGGAAAAATATTTGAATGAGACCGGCATGGAGATTCGCAACGTAGATTGCGCCGCCGGAATCGACCGCAACGGCGCCCGCCGATCGCGCGGCTGGAGTTTCGAAGCAGAGCAACGGAATTCCCGACGCTTCGAATTTTTGCACGAACCCGGTCGCCCGGTCCGCAAAATAGATCCGGCCAATCGGATCAGCTGCGAGTCCGACCGGGTTCTCAAGTTGCCCAGGTTCGTTGCCTCGGACGCCCCATTGTTGAATGAACTCAATGGGAGCGGACTTCACTGCAACGGCCGCTTGCGAGTGCGCACGCGAGCAGCCAAATAATGCCGTCGAAAAAGCGACTACGAGGATCCAGAAGCAAATGTTGTGGCGTGAATGGAGTTCCGTTCGATGCAAGTCCGATTTCTGAGAGCCACGACAAGTTAGCACAACCACATCGAAGGCAAGCAGGGAAATTTACTGCGCGTGCGAAATCGGCATAGCATCAGCGGTCCAGTCGAGCTACTTCCGCTTCCGGACTGTCACATTGGGCGTCAGACGACGCACCACAGTTCCCAGCAATCGGTAAGCACGTTCGCCGTTTTTCGCATCCTCGAATCGAAACTCGGGACCGGCGGGCGTTTGGGTCACGTTCAATGGCAGACGCCCACAGACATTGTTGTCCGCGAATGAAGTCTCATATTGCATGCGCTGGGCGCCCCACGTGTACACGCGGATGGAAGTAAAATCGCAAGGCTGCCCTTCCCCGCCTTTGGTGGCAGCGACAACGTATTGCGGCTTGTCGCCGCCCGCGGCAGGCACAACATCGAGCTGCTCCCAGGCAACAATTCGTCTCCCCGCCGCCCCAACATAATCCTCAAGCGGCGAAGGAGGATCGAGGTCAACAAATCGGGAAAGAATCCAGCCTGCAATGGGAATCGGCGGCCCCGCCCCGGCCACAGCGGACGCACCGTTCGAGCCTTCCTTCGTCGGCGAGTACAGCACCAACGACCAATCCTCTAGGTCGGATTTTTGATCGCTCGACGGTGACGGCTCCTCGCTCGCTCGTCCATCTTCGCCGCCGCTGCCCGCAGTGGCAGCCACCTGCCTGCGCAGGATGACCAAAGGAACGTTGCGTCCAAACTGAAAAATTCGCGGAGAATCCCGTCCGGGATCGATGTGCACGTTGCTGATTGTCTTTGTGTGGCCGATCGCCTGGACGGGCAAATCGCGGGATTCGGAAAGGAGTTGCCCTACGCGGTTCCAGAGCGCCGGCGCCATTAGCAGCCGACTGTCGATCCACCCAACCGTTCCGTTGGTCGCACGTATTTGCGTCAATTCGCCCGCATGGCCCAACACACTGACCTTCTCGCCATATCCCAGAGTCGCGACTTGGCGCCGCACTTGCGCCGTCGCACTCCATAATGTCGCCGACCGGTCGGCTACGTAAGCGTCGGGATAACGCACCGGCCGGTGACGCGCCCACCATATGCCTCCACCAATGGAGACTGCGATGAGTAATAGAATCCAGCGACGAACGCTCACGTCTCAGCCACCACGTCGATTGCGAGCACGCCCGATGCCAAGATTGGGATCACATGTGACGTAAATTACAGCGTCGCAAGGCCTGTAGCACATCGCGCTAAATTCTACACGATCCCTCATCGTATTGCTTTCTTCGACAACTATGCCGCGTCACAACGTGAAACAAAACATTCACGAGCGGGGATACTTATGCGCTGCCGAAACATGCCGCCGCCTACAAGCGGCTCCCGGAGGACAAAATGCAAATTCTTGATAAGCTGAAGCCTCTCGGTTTGCTCTTACTCCGGCTCGCAGTAGCCGCGATTTTTCTCTCCAGTGGGTACGACAAGCTCTTCGGAGCGCCGGCAAAATGGCTGGCTTGGTTTCCTAAACAAGGCTTCCCCTCATATTTCGCTTACATCGCGGGTTCACTGGAATTTTTCGGTGGCATTTTACTCCTGTTGGGATTGATGACCAGAATCATCGGCCTTCTTCTGGCTATACAAATGGGAATCGCGGTTTGGAAGGTCAGCCTTCCACATTCGGGAATTTATAACGTGGATGGCTACGGGCTCCCACTAATGCTCGCAGTAACATGCTTTGCATTATTCACAGTGGGAGCGGGCCTGCTGTCGGTGGACGGGCTTACCTTCGAAAGGGCAGTGAAATCCAAAACCAGATCGTAAAATACGAAATCGCGATCGACAAAAAAACCGGCGGTTGATCGCCGCCGGTTCCAGACGCACACGATTTCAGCCGTTTCACCCAGCCGAAACCGCGGAACCACTTCGGGCCATCACAGTGATCTGCCTACCCTCGGAAAGCTGGCTCTCTCGCTTTGGCGAATACAGGAATTCATGTCCAATGGTATCGCCCGGATAGTACCAGCTCATCAGCATCACCGGCTGCTTGTTCGAGATCTTGCCGAACGTAAGCTGCGTGTTGCTCGTCGCGTTCGGCCGGTCCGTTGAGATCGTCTGTATGGTATCAAGCAGTTGCGTGCGGTCCGCGTTAAATACCTGTACTATCTGGCCTTCATTCAGCGTCAGCGGAGCCAGAAACCAGTAGGTTCCTGCCGGCAGCACAACATTGTCGGGCAGTTCCACGGGCTGATTAAAAGTCAGTCGAGTCGCTTTATTGCTCGCATCTGCCTTTGCATTCGGCACGAATGCGACCAAGGCCAGCGCCAGGACACCCCCTATAACGGTTCCAAGCGCTTTGCGGATCATTATTCCTCCTTAGAGTGGACTCAAAGTTCCCCACTTCCGTGCCCTAGGAGTAAGCCTCCCAAGACCCTCTATTCAATTAGACGCTTTTGGTCGTGGGAATGTTGGCAAGCAAATCTGTTTCGCAAGGCATGTAGGGGGAGACAACACATCCACTATCAACGACTTGCAGTTATACCAAAAACGCATTAGGGGCGCGCGGCCTAGAATGCCGCTAGCTCCCGGGCCGCAGCGACGATGTCGTGAGTTTGCGGGAGTATCTTTTCCTCGAGTTGTGGCTGGTAGGCACAGAAGCTGTCCATGGCGGCCACTCTCCGCACAGGAGCGTCCAGCTCCTGAAACAGTTCGTCCGCGATCCGTGCTGCGATTTCCGCGCCGTAGCCCCAGGAGCGCATATCTTCGTACGCGACGATTACTCGATTTGTCTTCGTTACGCTCCGCACGATAGCTTCCCAGTCATACGGCGAGAGTGACCTGAGGTCGACGATCTCAAGGCTGACTCCCTCGCGTTGCAACTCGGTCGCGGCCAATCCCGCGCGGTGCACCAGCGCGCCGTAGGTGATGACGCTGATGTCTGACCCTTCACGAACCAGCCTGGCTTTGCCAAATGGGATGGTGAAATCCGGGCCGGGATATGGCGAGCGGTTATACGGCTGCCGGTACAGGTGCTTGTGTTCGAGAAAAAGCACCGGGTCGTCACAACGGATCGCGGTACGCAGCAATCCGCACAGATCAAGCGCAGTTGATGGCATAACCACCCGAAGCCCGGGTTGGTGGGTGAAAAGCACTTCGCCCGACTGGCTGTGGTAAGGTCCGCCGCCCGTAAGATATCCGCCGATCGCGGTTCTGATCACCGCGGGTGCCTTGAAACGGCCGCCCGAGCGCCACCGCGTTACGACTAACTCGTCTCGAATCTGCATCATCGCTGGCCAAATATAGTCAAAAAACTGGATTTCCGCTACCGGCTTGAGACCGCGCATCGCCATCCCTGTTGCACGTCCGACGATGGCAGCCTCTGCAAGCGGCGTGTTGAAAACTCGGTCGGATCCAAAACGCCTTTGCAAACCGGCAGTGGCCTTGAACACCCCGCCTTTGCCTTTCACCTCAGACAAATGTTCTTCCCGGCTGCAATCCGCCACGTCCTCGCCGAACACGAGAATCCGGTGGTCGCGCTGCATTTCGTCAGCTAATGTCGCTGGAACCATTTCCAGCATTGTTTTTGGCTCGCCCGCATATTTCGGCTCTGCTTCGAACCGTGGCGACGTCGGATCTACGTCAGGAGAATAGACCCACCGCAAAATTGATCGATCGGGAGGCAATTCGGCTGCGAGCGCGTAATCGGTAGCCTCCAGAATTTCTCGATCCACTTCCGCCTCGATTTCTTCAAGTTCATGCTCGTCCAATATCCCCTCGCGCACCAGAAACAGCCCAAACTTCGGGATGGGATCGCGACGCGCCTCCTCTTCGCGTTCTGCGGCTGTCTTGTACAGCTTTTCGTCATCCGACAAAGAATGGGAATATGGGCGCGTCACGTGCGCGTGAACGAGTGCGGGCCCCTTTCGCGCCCGGCAATGGTCCACAGCGCGCTGCAAGACGTCATAACTCACCAACGGATCGGTCCCGTCGCACTCCTCGACATACAACCCTGGATAATCGCGCACCAGTTTCGATATGCTCGCGCCCGCCGTTTGCGCCTCCACCGGGACAGAAATGGCGTAGCCGTTGTCTTCCACCAAAAACAGCACCGGCAAGCGTTTGAGGCATGCTGCATTCAGAGCCTCGAAAAACTCGCCCTGGCTGGTCATGCCATCCCCGCCGGATACATATACGATCTCGTCCGAACTGTGCCGAACTGATTCTCCCAGCGGGGCGTGCTGTGCCTGATCCAGCGCCTGCGGATGGTTTTCGAAATACATCGAAGCCTCGGCCGCTCCCACGGCCTGCAACCATTGCATTCCGGCTGTCGACGAACGGGTAACGATATTTAGTTCAGGTTTGCTCCAATGTGAGGGCATCTGGTGGCCGGCTGAAGATGGATCCTCGTTGGCGCCCACCGCCTGAAGCAACATCTCCCGAGGAGTCATTCCCAGGCTCAAACACAATGCCTGGTCGCGATAATAGGCGAAGAACCAGTCGTGCGCCGGACGCAAGACCTGCCCGGCCGCAACGAGCACCGCTTCATGCCCCGCCCCGCTAATTTGAAAGTAAATCTTGTGCTGGCGTTTGAGTTGGATTTCGCGATCGTCCAAACGACGAGAGCAATACATCAACCGGTACATTCGAATCAGATCGCTGGGTTCGAGCCCGTGATATTTGTTAGAGGAGCCGAGGGTAGCGGGTTTGGGGTGCGCCTGCACAGCCATGCAGCTTCACCTCCGGTTGGCCTGAGCCTGACCGAAATTTAATTATAGCTGAACCGCAATTGCCGGCCTTCGGGCGGTTACACGAGATGATACCGGAACTAAACCCTAGCTGGCGTCCAACCGTAGCGCCCCACTGTCGACGCACACTACACAAAATACGGCACTTCAGGTCAACGAATCAAATCTCTCCGCAACGTCCATAAATTCCGCGTCATTTTGCCTGATGATCTTGGGTTGCGCATCCTTGAACGGAGCTTCCGAAGGAATGCGTTCGAGCCACCGCTGATGCGAGAGCCGTTCGTGATCGGAAAAATCGAGGCGGAGCATCAGTTTGACGCTTTCTTCGGCGGGTTTTTCTGCGGATTTCTTGCCCCGCGACTTTGTGCCTTTCTGCTTCTGGTCTTTCGATTTACCTTCAGCGCTTTCTTCGGTTTCGGGCGCTTCGCTCCGGTCGAATTTCAACAAGAGCTTCTTGTCTAACCGGAAGCCCTGCTTCCACCCCTCTACTTTATGTCGCGCTTGCTGCGCTGATTCTTCGTCATTGCCGAAATCGAAAACAAGAAATGATTGGGCCATGCGTTGTCTATATCCAGAGACCCGCATGGATGTCAAGGCCTTCACGTCGTACCCACGAGTCGCCGGATTGCATTTTCTTCAAAAACGGGATTAGCATCATTGGCGTGCAAAAGGTTAGTTCAATTTTGGCTGTGCTGGTCCTGCTGGTGACCCTCGTCCCTGTGGGGCTGAACGCAACCGTGAACCCCCTCGCCTGCTGCAATGGAATCATGTGCCCCATGCATGCGGCCCAGTACCATGGCGATTGCGGCACGGATACGAACAGATCAGGCACGGCGGTAATGCCCTGCGCTCTGCCGGCGCCGCCGCGGTACACAACTGCGACTGTATTTGTGCTGCCCGGCCCCGTCGTTCTGAATCGCACCGTCGTCACGGAACCGGCAGTTGTTTCCCTCCAACGTTTGCTGCTCGATGTAGAAACTAACGTTGAGCCACCGCCGCCTCGCCTGCAGCGAATAGCATAACAACCTCAAGCCAACATTACCTTTCCTTCCCCCTCTTTGAAGGGGTCCATCAGCTTCGAGGAGTTATATGCGCTGGGTGCGGCTTACTATCGTCGCTTTTTGTCTGCTCGGATTTTCTTTGTTGCACGCCACCATTTTCGGCACGGTTCGCGGCATCGTGCACGATCCACAGCATCGCCCTATTCCCGATGTCGCGATTACTTTGAGAGCCCAGGATTCAGATTGGGTCCAGACTCAAAAGACAAATGATAACGGCGAATTCTTATTCAGTGCCGTGCCCATCGGCAACTATACAATCTCCGTCAAAATGCAGGGCTTTCAAGAGCAGCAACAAGCGCTCACGGTTCGCTCGGAGGAAAATCCAATTCTTCATTTCGAACTGGCCCTGGCGGGCGTGGCAACCACAACAGTAGTGACGGCCCAGGCGCAGATTACGCCACCGAGCACGGTGACGCCCACCACTGCTGTTAGCCGACAAGACATTGAACGGACACCGGGAGCGGATCAAATCAACAGTATGGCCATGATCACCGACTTCGTCCCCGGCGCCTACATGATTCACGACATGCTCCACGTGCGTGGCGGTCACCAGGTAAGCTGGCTTATTGACGGCATCCAAATTCCCAACACGAATATCGCCAGCAACGTCGGGCCGCAATTCGATCCCAATGATATCGACTTCATGGAAGCCCAGCGGGGCAGCTACAGCGCCGATTACGGAGATCGCACCTATGCGGCCTTCAACGTTGCGCCGCGCACAGGGTTTGAGCGCGACAAAGAATGTGATCTGCTTCTGAGTTTCGGAAATTTCTATCAGACAAATGATGAGATCAGTTGCGGTGCTCATACCGAGCGCTTCGCCTACTATGGAAGCTTGAATGCCAACCGCAGCAATCTAGGCCTCGAAACGCCGGTACCGCAGATCATTCACGATGCCCAAAACGGCTATGGCGGCTTCGGATCTCTGATCTTCAACTGGGACCCAAAAGATCAGTTACGGGTGGTCACCTCTTTGCGACGCGACCATTATCAGATCCCAAATTCGAATGGCGTAATTTCTGAGGATCCGTATTTCCCGGAACACATCGCCGTAACGCCCTATACGGCTGATACCTTCCAGTTCCTGAATGACGCGCAACGTGAGTCAGACGCATTTGTAACTTTCTCCTGGATTCACACGTTCAATTCCGACATGATCCTCACGATCTCGCCCTTTTATCACTACAACGGCGCAAATTATGCCGGCGATCCCAATGATTTTCCGATCAGCACGACTGACGATCACGCTTCCCATTACGGTGGTGCGCAAACCACCTTCGGTTTTTTACTAGCGCACAATAACATACAGGTGGGCCTGTATGATTTCTGGCAGCACGATCACCAGCTCTTCAGTCTCTTATTCAATGACGCAAGCAGCCCCAATTTTCTTGATCGGGAGACGATTTCAGGCAACCTGGAAGAAGAATTTGTCGCAGACAAATTCAAGCCAATCTCATGGCTTACCCTCAGCGGCGGAGTGAGGCAGTCTCGTTTCTCATCGGACATCACCGAAAATGTAACCGCTCCACGCGCCGGCATTGCTGTCGAAATTCCGCACGTGCATTGGGTATTCCGAGCGTTCTATGGCCATTTCTATCAACCGCCGCCCTTGCTTACTGTTACCGGCACCGGTTCGCTCGCCGAACTATTCGGATACCTCACGAGCCCGGCGGCTGCTCAGGGTTTTGAGCCTTTGCACGGTGAACTGGACAAGGAATACCAACTCGGCGTGGATATGCCGCTCCGAGGCTGGGCCCTCGATATGGACTATTTCAAAACGCGCACCAGCAATTTCTTTGACCACAACAACGTCGGTGCTTCGAATGTTTTCCTGCCTCTCACCATCGCTGCTGCCGTAATCCAGGGCTGGGAAACAACATTGCGGTCTCCGAAACTGTGGCGCCGGGCGCAAATGCACTTGGCCTATTCAAATCAGCTGGCGCTCGGGCAAGGGCCGGTCACCGGGGGCATCGTGAATCCGGTCGATACTGGCTTTTTCTACTTGGATCACGACCAAACAAATACGCTGAACGTCGGCTTAGACGTAACTCTTCCATCGCGCTCATTTCTTTCAGGTAATGTCTCCTACGGTTCCGGTTTTGCCAACGGCCTCTACGACCCTATCGTGCTGCCGCCGATTCCGAGTCATCTGGCTGGCGAAACCACCGTAGATCTCTCGGTCGGCAAATCCATAGGCGAGCGCATCACCGCCTCCGTCACGGCCCTGAATGTCGCGAACAAGCATCTGCTAATCGATAATAGCCTCACGTTTGGAGGCTTTCACTTCAATCATCCGCGGGAAATCTTCGCGGAACTGCGATATCGCTTCCATTATTAGATTTTCGGGCTCGGATTGCTTCCCTACACTCGGCTGTGCTATGCTCCGCACTTCAAGGCGAATATTAAGCGAATACGATTACCCCTTGCCCAGTGAACGACTTCTTAGACACAGGCTTCACTTCAACTTGGCTGCGTGAGCCTCTACGGCAGACACCAGCGGCGGAACCTTATGACGCCTGCGCCGCACTGGGCGCGGAGGTCTGCAGAAATCGTTTTGGCGAATACGTCGCCGCTCGACAATGGTACGCAACTCCCGAACCTTGCGACCTCGATCCGGAAACAGTAGACCTTTTGCTTCATCCGCCGAACGCACGAAATCACGCTCGACTCACTCGCACATACGACCCGGAACAGTGGCTTTTTCTCGATACCGAAGCGACAGGATTTATTGGCAGCGGGCACTTAGCGTTTCTTATCGGCCTGGCATGGTGGGATTCCGGCGGGATTCAGGTCGAACAGCTCTTCATGCGCGATCCCGGTGAAGAATATTCGATGCTGCTCGAACTGGCGCGAAGGGTACGCAAACGGCCTGTGCTCGTAACCTTTAACGGAAAAAGCTTCGATTGGCCCCTGCTGATGAGCCGCTTCGAAATGTCGCGCAGGATTGCGCCTCCGCGCCTTCATACCCATCTGGATTTTCTGCATCCTGCCCGTGAAATCTGGAAATTCAAGATCGGCAGTTCCAAGCTTGGCCATCTCGAAGAACATGTATTGGGTTTCGAATCGCTCGGCTGGTCACGTCGGGAAGACATGGATGCGTCACAAATTCCCGGCGTCTACTTTGACTACCTCAGTGGCAGAGCGCAGCGCATGGAATACGTTTTTCGCCACAATCGCATGGACCTGCGGGGTCTCGCCGCGCTCGCTATCCGCATTCTGCAAATGCTTGTGGACAATGACGGCAGCGACGCAAGCCGTTATGCCGCTCTTGAAATATATGGTCTCTCGAGATTTTTCGCCAGGCGCAAGGAGCATGCCCGAGCTCGCCGCTGCTGCGAACGCGCCCTCCAATCCGGATTGCCGCCGGATATCGCAGCGACGGCACAATGCGAGCTCGCCAGATATATCAAACGCGAACTCCGCCTGAGGCGAGTGCGCGCCATGAATTCGTGCGAGATCAGTCCGCGGCGGCAGGGCGCTCGATCCCCAGATGCGTCGAGCCGAGCGTGAATAGTCGCGCGCCCAAAATCCCGGCCATGCGCAGCATCGCCGAAAGCTCCTCGACCGTGTAAGCTGCGTGCACAGAATCACAGTACAGCTTGTACATTAGCCCACCGTAATGCCGGCCATGCCAGCGCACATGTAAGTGAAACAAAAGTCGCGAAGGCCTGCGTAGATCCCGGAGAAGAATAGCCGCCTCCGGCTTTGCAATGCGGCGGATCTCCGAAAAAAATCGCGCAGGATCACCGATATGGTGCAGCACAGAATTGCACACGACCAGATCAAAACTGGCATCGTTAAACGGCAGCGCCGCGCCATTGCCGGCTACATACCATACGTTCTTGCGAGCGGCTGCTGCGCTGCTAACGCGTTTCCGTGCCGCGTGCGATCCGGCGGCGTCAGTTGCGTGCCGAATCATGGCGGGCGCGCGGTCAACGCCAATGAATTTCCACTGCGGCAATCGTCTAGCGAGCTTCATCAGAATCTGTCCCGGCCCACACCCGATATCGATTCCCCAGCCCGGCGCGTGACCAATCAGCCGCAATGCGTGTTCTACAAAAGTGTCGTCGATTCTACTGAGGTAGGCTTCCGCGGCGGCTGAGGAATACGCCTGCACTTCGCTCGATGCGTCCATCACCTCGGGTTCTGGTACGCGAGGCAGATCAAGCCAAGTCATATCGCCTCGTACATCTTTTGCGATGGTTAATCCGCCAGTTAAGGCGCGCGCTTATCTGAGTTACGGGCAAAAAAGCCATTAATGATGGATGCCAAACCAAGCGAGCTGTTTTCCTTCATGACGGTAACGCCTGGCGTATCGGATTCCGGCGTCGCGGGTCCCGCCGCCGGCCAATGAATTGCTTTGGTCATTGCTTCGAAAACGGCCGCCGTTGTGCCCTCCGCTATCAGACATTCGTCGGCACGACAGCGCAGGAAAACGCCGCCGGTATCGGGAGTATTAAACGAGTAGAAGTTCTGGCGTCGCGAAATGTTGGTGCGATTGTCATCTTTTTTGTCGAGCAAACTGCGATAAGCGCCAAAAAAGCGAGTCGCTGCGGATTCATCCGTGAACTTAAACCGCATCACTAGCAGGATTTGCTCGCCGGATTCACGCTGATAGATGACGTAACGATCGCCCGCCCATGAAGGCGCGATCTCATCCGCTCGCTCCTTCCCTAGGAACTGCTTGAGGATCTCATTCGTCGCGAATTCACCCATAACGTTTTCGTCGAGCTTTTTCCAGCCATGCGGCACCGCGTTCATAATCGGCGCAAGGTCCACCTGTGCCGGTTTCACGCCACGGAAGTAAAGGTCCGGGTGCAGAATTTGCTGCGTCGAAGCGGGCGGGTTTTCAAACACGCGATGAAAATCGGACCACCCGTTCCACCGCCTGAGCGCGGCTTCCACGAACGCTGCTCCGGAGATGTACGGAAACGTAATCTCGTCTTGGATCACGACGGGTGCTTCCGAAAGCTCCGGACTGTCGTTCACATCCCCCAAGAGCAGGCTGGGGTCAAAATCGTTGATGTCTCGCGTGTTTTTGCCAGCCCTGCGCAAAAGATAGTCGTACATTGCGATGGTGGCCGAACCTTCCAACACCGACTCGCGTGTCAGTGAAGCATCATCGTTCGATTTAACTTCACCTTCCCACTTCTCCACATGAAAGTTTTGGTCCTGCAGCGCGTGTGTCAATTCATGCGCCATGATTACCCGCTGTTCCGCGGGTTGGGTCCAATCGGCAATAAAAAATTCCCGTGCTCGGGGATCGTAAAGGCCGGCGATCTGTTCGGTTAACAGCGCGAGCAGCTTCTGGTCCAGTGGATATCCCTTTGGAATCAGCCCCAGAGTCTCCAGCGCCTTCTGATCGGCATATCGCTTGGTGTTATCTTTATCCTGCTGCATTTGCCGGATCAGAAACTGCCGCACTTCTTCACGTGTGCGGACGCTCTTCTTCAACGGCTCCTTGATGGGCAGCGAGAGAATCTTGCTCATCTCTTCCATCACCTCATCCGCGGCTTGGAAGAATTGACCATTCTCGGTCACCGAAGCTTTCGGCTGCTCGTCAGGCGGCCTCTCCCGCTGCGCGCGGCAAACCGCGGCACTGAGGGCGATAAAAGATAGTGCGATTAGAACGGTTCGTATTCGCATGGATGTTTCAGAATAGCCTAAACGAGGCCGCCCTTCTCCCCTAGACTCAATGTTACCGGAATGCTTCCCGTGCGTAACTGTAGTATACCTTTGACAAACAGCGGGGCTGCCGGCCGCTCTCCTTGGTGTTCCTTTAATTCGTATACATACAAATACTTGGCGATTTCGTCACGACCGCACCGAAGATTCGTAGAGGTTCCATCGGGCGGCTTCTATAATGCCAAATGGCACTGGGCTGTCCCCCAGTTTGACTGCACCAGCGGCAGTTTCAGTTCTGCAGGGAGTTCGCAAGTGACTAAGGCGGAAGTCCTTATCGTCGACGACGAGGAAGCCATACGCGAGGTCGTTTCAACCCTCCTGGAAACCCAGGGTTATCGCTGTTCCGCCGTCGAGAATGGCCGCCGCGCAGTGCAGCATCTCGAGCGAAATTCCATCGATCTTGTGCTCAGTGACATGTTGATGCCGGAGATGGACGGCCTGCAACTGCTGTCCTGGTTACACTCGCATGATCCGGAAATCCCAATGATCATGGTTACGGCCATGCACGATGTCTCTACGGCCCTGGAGTGTATCCGCCGCGGTGCCTACGATTACATCTTGAAGCCGTTCGAAAAGGAGCAGCTTTTTCTCAGTGTACGCCGCGGCTTGGAACATCGCCGCCTGCTTCTCGAAAATCGCCATTATCAGCGTAATCTGGAACAACTTGTAGAGCAGCGGACTGCGCAGTTAAAACAAGCTTTGGCAGAACTCGAGCAATCCTATGACGCAACGCTGGAGGCCCTGGGCGGAGCGCTGGATTTGAAAGACTCGGAAACCGTGGGCCACTGCAAGCGCGTAACCGCTTACACCATGGCGATTGCTCAGGCCATGAATCTCCCGGTTGACACCCTGCCGCAAATCGCGCGGGCAGCCTTCCTGCACGACATCGGTAAAATGGCTATTCCCGACCGCATCCTTCAAAAGCCGGGGCCGCTCACCAATGAAGAACGCGATGTCATGCGTACCCATTGCGAAATCGGATACAAGATGCTGCTGCGCATACCGTTTCTTCAAAAAGCCGCCGAAATTGTGTATTCACATCAGGAATTCTATGACGGTTCCGGCTATCCGCGCGGTTTGAAAGGAGAACAGATTCCGCTCGGCGCCCGCATCTTCGCCATCGCTGACGCGGTGGATGCCATGTTATCCGATCGGCCCTATCGCAAAGGCCTTAGCGTCGATCATGCACGCAACGAAGTCAAGCGCTGTAGTGGCACGCAGTTTGATCCCAACATCGTACAAGTGTTTCTTTCCCTGCCCGAATCCGCATGGCTGGAATTGAGAGAAAACGTACAGCAGCATTTCCGCCTGGCTACTTCTGCTGTGCCGGTCTGAATAGCTTACGTTCTCACCTTGCGCAAACGTCCTGCGAAATGTACTATTCACTGCTTTGCTCGGAGGCAATTCGCATATGGCATTGGTCCCCATCAAGACAGCATCTGCGACCGGCTACTGTGATTGCATTCACGGCTGCTACGAACTAGCAAGTCTCCGGGACGAGGATACGGGCAAAGGGTATTGCCCTCGCTGCGCGAAAGAACACCTCGATTTGAATAAGGGAATTGGAATTCCACAGCCGGCGCCATCGAAAATCGTGCCGAGCCATGCCGAGCCGCCAGCCCACCCCTTGATTCCGGAACCTGCTGATCCTCCCGGACGGCTCCGCTGAGCACGGCTCACCCTGCAGACCACCGCTGAGATCTGGGTCGGAAGTACACCAGGTACTGCTAAACGCGCAGAGACTGCTCAGTTTGACGTCAAGCGCGCCCTTCAGCCGGTTTGATGGTCGAGGAAGAAACCCGCCAACGAGGGAATACCCTCTTGGCGGAAGGAAGTAGGCCCGCCGAGTCCGCTACCCGCGCACGGCGCAGAATGAAAAAGAACACGCTCAAGAAGAGCAATAGCGCGGGAATCAACAAAACAAACATCGCGATCTCAAAAGCCTGCAGTGCCTTTGGACCGCTGTTCGCAAGTGAGGTGTAACAAAGCACGCACCCCTGCGCCGAAGCCCGCGTCGTTAGAGCGAGAACTGCAAGACCTGTACCAATCGCTGATTTTACCGAAAATTTCATCGTAAACCCCTAGTGCCCCAAGCGCATCTGCATGAGCCTGAATCCATCGGGCATAAAGAAGATGATGATCATACAGATACAAAATATCGTCGAAGGTATCAGCAACAGCGCAAGACTGATCTTCTCGTACTTCAGATGCATAAAATACGAAATGATCAGCGTCGCTTTCACTATCGAGAGCACGACGAGAAGCGTCAGCATAAGGTCCGGACGCAACCTCTCGTAGGCCAGAAATACTTCGATAAACGTGATCACCGCCAGCCAAACCCAAACCATCACAAACAGCTTCGTGCTTCCCACCGCATGCGTTTCCAAAGTGCTTCCGTGTGCGCTCATCCGCTCCTCGAAATCAGCCCGCCAGATTGACAGACATCAGGTAGATCATTGGAAATACAAACATCCACACCAGATCGACGAAATGCCAGTAAAGCCCGCTCACTTCCACGTCATCTGAGGAGAATTTTCCTTTGCCATATCCATACGCCATGATGCAGAGATAGATAACCCCGATGCTGACATGCGTCATGTGCAATCCGGTGATGCCAAAAAACGTCGCACCAAACAACGGCACGCCTTGCGGCGTGCTCCACGGAGTATACCCTTCCGAAAAAAGCTTGAACCACTCGGTTAAATGCAGAACCGTAAATGCAATTCCTCCCAATGCCGTCAGAAGCAACCATCGCACCGTTTTTGCGCGCTCGTTCTTATGCGCCGCGGCCACGCCCATAACCATGGTCAAGCTGCTGAAAAGAAGAATCACCGTCATTGCCGTGGATTTGGCAATCGCCGGATAGATTTCAAACGGACGGGGCCAGTTCGGATTCGCGAGTCGGCTGTAGGTATATGCCAACAGCAGCGCGGCAAACGTGAGCGTATCCGATACGATAAAAAGCCACATTCCGAATTTCTTGGAATTAATCGCAAAGGGCGAACCCCCGCCAGACCACGGAGAGCTGACCGGAACGCCCACTACCGTTTTCGTTTCAGCCACGATTTCACCGTCCGAGATATAGAAGCGCGAATAAAAATACCCACAGCCCATCCATGCAGTGCCAATAGATCGACGCCACGTCTGTTGCCGTCACTTGCGAAATCCGCGATCGTCGCCAGTTCCGCTGCGAAACATACAGCAGTGCCAGAATCCCCCCGAGAAGGTGCAATCCATGTGCTGCCGTCAATACGTAGAAAAAGCTGCTGCTTGGGTTGCTGGCGAGAAACACGCCCTGACCGGCGAGTTCCCGCCATGCCATTAATTGCCCCCCCAGGAAGAGGACCCCGAGCCCCGTAGTGGCAGCCCACCACCTCTTGAACGCCACCTTCTCTGCTCCTCGCAACCGCCGCCGGGCCACGTGAATGGTTACGCTGCTCGCCAGAAGTATCAGCGTGTTCACCCACAGGATTCGCGGCAGACTAAATGCGACCCAATCATTCCCTAATCCCTTGCGCACGAGAAAGGAGCTCGTAAGCGCCATGAAAAACATGATGATGCCGGCAAGCGCAAGCTGAATAACCGTTAAGTACGCCCGCCGTGGCGTGCCCGGGTACCTGCCTCCCGAACCGTCGCCGCCGTCATCGCCTCCGGCGGGGACGTCCACTCCGCCCCCGCGACCTCCGTCGGTTATCTCGATTTCATCCGTGATGGTGCCCGGCATAGCCGTACTCCGTTAATGAGCCTTCCCTACTCGCTCCGGCGTCACGTGTTGTGGAATGTAGTCATCGGTTGCGCCCGGAACGCTGAACTCATACGGCCCCCGATAGACTACGGGAATGTGGCCCGCAAAATTATCGAATGGGGGCGGGGAGGGAATGCTCCACTCCAGTGTCGTCGCCTCCCATGGGTTTTCCGTAGCCTTTTTCCCCGCTTTCATACTGTAGAAGAAGTTGAAAAGGAAGATCAATTGGGCAGTGATGGTAATCATCGCTGCGATCGTGATGAAATAATGCACCGGATGCAGCGGCGCCAGGAAATTCACGCCTGTTGTATCCGCGTATCGCCGCGGATGCCCCGCAAGACCAAGAAAATGCATGGGCATGAAAATCGCGTAAACACCGACAAACGTGAACCAGAAGTGAATTTTGCCGATCGTTTCGTTCAACATGCGGCCAAACATCTTCGGGAACCAGAAATATGTCGCAGCAAAAATCCCGAAGATAGCCGCCACCCCCATGATCAAATGGAAGTGCGCTACAACGAAGTAAGTGTCGTGCAAGTAAAGATCGATGGAGGGCTGCGCCAGGAAAAGTCCCGAAAGTCCGCCGGTAACAAATAACGAAACGAACCCGAGAGCAAACATCATAGCCGTGGTGAAGCGAATCTTCCCGCCCCAGAGCGTGCCCAGCCAGTTGAACGTTTTGATAGCGGAGGGCACTCCAATCGTCATCGTTAGCAACGAAAATGCAAATGCCGAATAAGGGCTCATCCCGCTGACGAACATATGGTGTCCCCAAACGCAGAACCCGAGAAACCCGATCGCGCCCAGAGCGCCGACCATCGCTTTATAACCGAATACCGGCTTCCGGGAAAACGTGGAAAGAACATGCGAAGCCACGCCCATCCCCGGCAGGATGGCAATGTAAACCTCGGGATGCCCGAAGAACCAGAACAGGTGTTGCCAAAGCAACGGCGAACCACCGGTATGGGAAGTGATCGGCGTGTCTGTGACGACGAGACCGCCCGGAATGAAAAAGCTCGTTCCCGCTACCCGGTCGAGCAACAGCAGCAGACAAGCCGCGAGCAATACACCAAAAGCCAGCAGGCCCAGAATAGCCGTAATCAGCCAGGCCCACACCGTCAGGGGCATACGCCCCAGGGTCATTCCCTTGGCCCGCAAATCTACGGTTGTCGTTATGAAGTTAAGAGCACCGAGCAAAGAGGCGATGCAGAAAATCGCCACACCGATTACCCACAGCGTCTGCCCCGCACCTTCGCCAGGTCCAGTGATCTGGCCCAGAGCGCTCAGTGTAGGATAGGCCGTCCAGCCCGAGATTGGCGCGCCTCCGGTCACGAAAAACGCGGAGACGAGCACGACCAGCGACACAAACGTTGTCCAGAACGAAAGCATGTTCAGCACAGGGAAAGCCATATCCTCGGCGCCAATCTGAATCGGCAGCATGTAGTTGCCGAATCCCGATTGCGGCGCTGTCGTAAGCACCATAAACACCATGATCGAGCCATGCATCGTGACCAGCGCCAAATATTGCTCCGGCGTCATCTGGCCGCCAGGCGTAAACGGCATTTTCAGATCCGGCCATACCAGATGGATGCGCATCAGCATCGATAGCGCCATTCCCAAAAAAACTGAAAAGAGCGCCAACAGATAATATTGAATCCCGATGACTTTATGATCGAGGCTGAAAATATATTTGCGGATAAAACTGCTCGGCGGGTGGTGATGGCCGCCGCTTTCATGCGTCACCATCGAATCGCTCCTGGAACCGTCCGGCTCCCTTTTAATCGAATCTACTGCTGCTGTAAGGCCGTCTCCTGATCTCTGACCCACTTATCGTAATCCTCCTGAGACACCACGTTGACGAAGCTGCGCATCCGATAATGCCCCAGCCCGCAAAGTTCCGCGCATGCCAGTTCGTATTGCCCGATCACCTCAGGATTGAAGTGCATGTGAATGACCATGCCCGGTACGGCATCCTGTTTCAAACGCAGCTCTCGCACGTAAAAACTGTGAGTGACGTCTTGCGTGCGGATCAGCAATTCAATTTCGTGACCCACCGGCACATACGCCACCGGCGAGACAATATCGTCTTTAGCCGCGGCATCTCGCGGGTCCAGACCTAAGGGATTTCCGCTGGAAGCACTCACCAGTTCGGGTTTGGTTGCACCGAACTTCCCGTCTGGTCCGGCGTAGCGGAAATTCCATGCAAATTGCTGCCCCGTGACCTCCAACTGCAGAGCCCCTGGTGCCGCTCCCTGAAAGTGCGCTTCCGCCCACGCATGCTCGCCGTAAAGGCCAAGACCGACAAACATGATCACGGTTGCGAGGGTCCAGATGAACTCCATTGCAGAGTTTCCCTCGAAGAAGCTTACCCTTTGACCTCGATCCCGAGATTGGAATACGGCGTAAGCGAGTCCTAGCTGAGCCAAGATAAACACAATGCCCGTAATAATGAGTGTGCGATGAAACTGCGCGTCGATCTGCGTGCCGAATTGAGTAATCGCAGGCGGAAACCACCAAATCTTAGCCAGGAAGAGGTAAACGGTAACTCCGGTGAAGATCACTAGGAAGGTGGCGAATGTAAATGCGACAGCAGCCGAGCCTCGCTCTCCTGTTTTTCTTATCATCTTCCTCCACTCCGGACGATTTGCGGGCCAGCCCATCGAAACCATCCGCTTCGCACCCGCAGATCCCCGCGTACTGATCCGGCCCCGGCTCGATGCTGCGCCAATGAGCCAAATGGACAAGACATGATATACATCCGCTGCAGATTTTCAAGTTTTTCAGCGTTCATCGCATTCTTCAACTAAGCTTCGGGATCGGGCAACTTGGTTTGGCGCGTGACGTGGTGTGCTCTGTGCGATGAAATTGCTTTTTTGTTCCGGTTGCAAATGGCATGCGAAACACCTTGCGCTTTTTTCCGGACGTGTTTATAAAAGCGAGTTGCCCGTTTCTCATCCGCTGCTCCCGTTTGTAATTCCCGAAACATGCGGGTGCACCTGCTGTTATGAAGGGAGTTTGGATGTCAGCTAAAATCTTGATCGTGGACGATCACGAAGTGGTTCGTCAGGGTATCCGCGCAATATTGCAGGCGCGTCCCGACTGGGAAATCTGTGGCGAAGCCGTCGACGGCCGCGACGCCATACGGCTCACCCAGCAATTGCAGCCTGACGTCGTCATTATGGATATCACCATGCCCCATATGAGCGGCCTCGAAGCTTCGCAGGAGATCGCCAGGCTGCAATTGCCGTCCCGCGTTTTGATCTTCACAATGCACGAATCCAAAAGCCTGGGACCCTCTGTGCGAAAGGCCGGTGCTCAAGGATACGTCGTGAAATCAAGAGCCGCTCGCGATCTCATTGACGCTCTCGAGCGCCTCCTCGGCGGCGGCACCTTCTTCGACAACCCCACCCCATCCGAAGCCAAACCAGAAGACAAGCCGAATCGCGACGTTCTGCTTCGTCAGGCGCTCAGTTGGTGCTTTGCCTAAGCCGATTCAAAATCGGCCAACTCAACTGAAATTCTATTCCGTAGGCCCGGCCGCCTGGTCCGCACCATTCAACAAAAGTAAGGAAAACCCCCGATAGGATTGAGGGGATCTCGCGAATATAAAGAACAGCGAACCGTCATGTCCTGCCGCTTACTATTGGCCGATGATCACGCAATCGTTCGAAAAAACCTCCGGGAGATTATCGAACTCAAGACGGACTCCGTGATCGTCGGTGAAGCCAAAAACGGCCAGGAAGCAGTCCAAATGGCCAAGGAGTTTGCGCCAGACATCGCGTTGGTCGACATCAGCATGCCAGGCATCGATGGCCTTGACGCCGCCCGGCAGATTCGCCAGCAAAGCCCGAAAACAAAGATACTCATCCTAACGATGCACGATGCTGGCCCGATGCTTGCCAAAATCAGGCAAACGGGTGTGGATGGCTATCTTCTGAAGTCAGAAGCCCCCAAAGGCCTTCCGCTGGCAATCAATGCCTTGTTGCAGGACCAGCCCTATTTCGGTACCGCAGAGGGCGATGAGCGCAGTTCGGGGAAATCCGTCTAGAATCCTCTTAGACCGCCAAAGTCCTTCGCCCTCGGCGTGATCCTTTTCGCCGCGTCTTCAGGGGTGTAGTGATTATGTTTTCAATCTCAATAGGCGTCTCGTCTTCTTGGATTGGGCTGGATTCCAGCGCCTGAGCGATTACGTCGAGCAGGCCCTCCCGCGAGAATGGCTTTTGCACAAATAGCGACCCGGGCTCGAAGTCGCCGTCCTTAGCGCCATAATCTTGATATCCAGACATATAGACAACGCGGATTGTTGGATAGTTACGCCGCAGCAAGACAGCAAGATCTGAGCCGCGCAATTCACTCATGATCATATCCGTCAGGACCAGGTGAATCGGTTTTCCCCAGCGCTTCGCTACTTCCAGTGCCGCGCTGCCACCATTCGCGGAAAGCACGGTATATCCCGCGGCCTTGAGGAACCGTGATGCCAAATCTCTTACTGCATCTTCATCTTCGGCTATCAGCACCGTTTCCCCTCTGCCGGGTGCCACTGCAGGCTTCGCGGGAATGACAAGCGTTTCTTCCGCGGCGATAGCCCGGGGCAAATAAACCTCAAAACGTGTCCCCTTGCCTGGCTCGGATTCGACCCAGATCCATCCGCCGCTCTGTTTAATCACACCGTACACCGTCGCCAAACCCAACCCGGTTCCTTTGCCGAGCTCTTTTGTGGTGAAGAAAGGTTCGAAGATCCTTGCCTTCGTCGGCGCATCCATTCCGCATCCTGTATCCGTGACAGCCAGCATAATGTACGACCCCAGCGGCACGACGGGCCGATTGCGGGCCACATTTTCATCCACAGTGATGTTGTGGGTCTCGATCGTCAATGTCCCGCCGTTCGGCATCGCGTCTACCGCGTTAACCGTGAAGTTCAAGATCACCTGTTCGAGCTGACCCGGATCGGCTTTTACCTTGCCCAGCGCCTCATCCGGCCGGAAGCTGAAAAGAATGTCGGACCGAATCAACCGCGTCAGCATCTTCGCCATATCGGAGATCAGCGCGTTCACATCGATGATCTTCGGCTGCAGTACTTGCATGCGGCAGAAAGCCAGAAGTTGGCGCGTCAGTGAAGCGGCGCGGTCGGCGGCCTGGTCGATCTGTTTGCTGCTGGTGTAGAGCGATTCGTCCGGCTGCAACTGCTCCAGCATCAGCGCGCTATGCCCTTTAATCACCGTCAGCAAGTTATTGAAATCGTGCGCTACGCCCCCCGCGAGCCGTCCGACGGCCTCCATCTTCTGCGACTGACGGAGGTGATCTTCAAGCTTTAGCCGCTGCGCTTCATTTGTCTTAAGCGTTGACCGCATTCGGCCGAAGGCTCGCGTTAATTGCGCCACCTCATCACTTCCCCGAGCGTTCAACCGGTAATCGTAGTCGCCCCTTTCGAGCGCCCCGACGCCGCCCAGCAAACTGCTGAGCGGGCGCGTAAAGCGATCGCAAATAGCAAAAACTAGCGCGCCTCCGCCGAGCACTGCCAGGAATCCAAGCCCCAGGAAGAGATGATTCAGCGCCGCCAGTGCCGCCCGCGATTCTCGATCCGATTTCAGAACGATAATGCTGACCGGAGGCTTGGCGCCCGGCGTCAGCACCTGGAGGGTCCCCCAATAATGTTCGCCGTCGATCTGCACCTGTTCCAGCGCGGCCCGATGACGAACTTGGTCGGACAACTCCGCCTGCTTCAGCGCCGGAACTGTGCTTAACACAATTTCATCGCCGTAGCCCAAAGCCACTTCAGTCGAAGCGATCTTGGCCAAATCCCGGAGTTCCTGCACGTCCACCGCGCGGCCCGCGACCACCATTCCGGCGAGAACCCTGTTTGCTGGCGGATCGCTGTAAAACGGTTGGATCGCAATTTGGTAAAGCTGCGCTCCACTGTACCACCATCCTGTAACGTCTCCCGGGCGTCGCGAACGGCGCAACATCGCCTCGGCCTCAGGCCCTTCGAATTCTCCCGCAGTCGTCCGCAGGGCGCGGATATGGCCATTCTGATCCGTCAGCGCCAGCAGATCGCGCTCCGACGATTGCCAGGGGTCTTCTCCGGCATCATGTATCGTGGTCACATCCCCATTTCTCATGGCGGCGACGGTCGCCAACAGGTCAACTTTGTGGCTGAGGGCAATTTGACGTTCTTGCTGCATCACCTGGAACGTCAGGATCACATTGCGAGCTTCGTCTTCCGCCTGCCGTGCTAGCTGCACTTCCGCGTTGTGACGCAGAATAAGCAACGTGGCGCAAGTCAGCCCTGCGATCACGAAGACCAGAGATGACAACAACTTAGTGCGGAGTTTCAGAGTGCCGGGCCTTTCCGGGCCGTAACGCCCGCAATACCGATCCGAACCAGACACTTAGGACTAGGACGAAAGAATACCGCTTCGTGGCCGGAATATACCAATTTCATCCCGGAGCTACAATGGAACCGCAGTACCTGAGTGTGTCTGTGGGGTACTAGACTATCGGACAGCCTTCAATTTCAGTTCGGCTCGGCCGCCGCTGCCGCCACGTTACACCGATTTGTGGATTCGCCAAGCACCGACCGCGACCGCCATCCAGATCAACACCGCCGCGAGAAGCACTTGCCAAACAGGAACGTTCGTCACCAGCTTATAAACTATTACCGCAAACGCGACTAGGCCTATGCTGCCCATGGCAGCGCCCGCCGCGTCCACTCCCGCGACATCCCGGCTCCGGACAATTCCTTTCACTCCCGCACGCTGTTTCTTTTGAAGTTCGTGCTCCTCGACCAAAGTCGCGCTCGCCGGGAAAATCGCCGGAAAAGCTAAGAATAACCCACCGATTCCAGGCCCAAACTTACCCGCAATGATGCCGACCAATGCGGTTATGGCTCCGCCGATCAGGAATCGGGTCGCATACTGCCCCAAAGTCGTTTGCCGCACGCTGGAAAGATCTATGACAATTTTTGTCATGTCCTTGCCAGCCACACGAACCAGAGCCCAAAGGCCGAGGCAGCCCATAACACAATCGAAACACTGCTTGCTACCAGTCCCTTAATTCTGTGCTTCATCATCAGCCAACTCACACAATGTGCATAAAAAAAGAAAGCCGCTGCGCCGCAAATCATTGATCTTGCCTCCAGCGCCGCGTATATCCGGCCTTCCCGGGAAATTGTTAATGCCAGTGTTGCCAGTGCAACCGAGGGAGCCGCCCCGAATAGCCCGGCAAAGCTCTTCGGCCTGAATAGATCGCCAATCAAGGCAAACGCAGACACAAGCGTGCCTCCGATCACAAACCGGAAGACCAATTCTTTCCACATCGCGCCCAGAAGCTGCGCTTCTGCGAGCGCCTTGGAAGCCATGGCCTTACAAACCTCTCAAGGCACTCAGCGGAAGGGCAGGTCCACCCGATCATCAGATGTGCCGCTGTCACGAGCGGGTCAGTCGAAGCTGCAACGTACAAAGCAAAAAACAAAAAGGAGAGGAGTAGCTCCTCTCCTTTTTGACCTTTCCGCAGGAAACAAAATCAGCCAATCGGCGTGCTGGCAACGCCTGCGCCTGCGCCTGATACGTCTACGCGGATCACGCCGGATTGGTCGGTGTAGTACATGTTCTGTCCTGTCGTACCCACCGTGATCGGCGTGGCCGTG
>Ga0070741_10001590_pt1 | contig 67696 bp, 56 predicted proteins | sample Coa_R1_4_FD_66440 | JGI IMG/M metagenome (GOLD analysis project Ga0070741, IMG submission 66440) | Surface soil microbial communities from Centralia Pennsylvania, which are recovering from an underground coalmine fire - Coalmine... | ecosystem: Environmental > Terrestrial > Soil > Unclassified ...
GAACGCGGCGTTGGGAGCGGTGGGCAACACCGTCGTCTACACCGAGCCGGTTGTGGGAGAGGCTGTGGACCAGATGGCCTCGCTCAAGGATCTGGTGAGCGCGATGCAGGCCGGACAGGTACGGGTGCTGCTTATCCTCGGCAGCAATCCGGTCTATACCTGCCCGGCTGACCTTGACTTTGCCGGAGCGCTGGCGAAGGTGCCGACGAGCGTACATCTGGGGCTCTACGAGGACGAGACGGCGGCGCTCTGCCAGTGGCACATTCCGGAACTGCACTACTTAGAGACCTGGAGCGATGCCCGTACCTACGACGGCACGGCCACCATCCTTCAGCCGCTCATCGCGCCGCTGTATACGGACGGCAAATCGGCGCACGAGCTGTTGGATGCGCTGCTGACGCCGCCCGGCCGCTCCAGCCACGACATCGTTAAGGCGTACTGGAAAGGCCGGAGTCCGGGAGGCGATTTTGAGACGTTCTGGCGCAAGGCCCTGCACGACGGCGTGGTGCCCGACACCGCCGCGCCAGTGAAGACGGTAACGCTTCAGCCGCTCTCCCTACCTCCGGCGCCTCTCGCTCCGGCTGTGGGCCAGAGGCAAGCCGGCACCACAGAAACCTCCCCTCTCCCGCAGCGTGGGAGAGGGGCCGGGGGTGAGGGCTTTAGTGCAGGCGGCGCGGGCCTGGAGATTGTTTTCCGGCCCGACCCCACGATCTGGGACGGGCGCTACGCGAATAACGGCTGGCTGCAGGAACTGCCCAAGCCCCTCAGCAAGCTGACCTGGGACAACGCCGCCCTGGTCAGCCCGCGCACGGCGGAAGCACTCCAGCTATCGCCCCGGGATACCAATACCAACCTCGCCAACAGCGTGCAGGTCGTGGAACTGGAGTATCGCGGGCGCCGGCTGCGCGCGCCGGTCTGGATACTGCCGGGCCACCCGGATAACGCCATCACGATCACGCTGGGCTATGGTCGAACACGCGCTGGCAACGTCGGCACGGGCGTCGGCGTCAACGCCTACGCGCTGCGCACCTCGGACGCGCCCTGGTTTGGCGCGGGCCTGCAAGTGCGCAACACCGACGACCTCTACCGCCTGGCCTGCACGCACAGCCATCACACGATGGAGGGCCGCGACCTGATCCGGTTTACCGATATTGAGGCGTTTCGCCGCAACCCGGATTTCGCGCACGGCAAGGAGTATCCCCCGGACAAGCCGCCCATGCTTCTGCCCGAATCGCCTCGTGGCGAGTACGCCTGGGCTATGGAGATTGACAACAACGTCTGCATCGGCTGCAACGCCTGCGTGGTGGCCTGCCAGGCGGAAAATAACATCGCCGTCGTCGGAAAGGCGGAGGTGCTGCGCGGGCGCGAGATGCACTGGCTGCGGATCGACCGCTACTACGTGGGCAAGGACCTGGATAACCCGGCGGGCGCCTACTTTATGCCCGTGCCTTGTATGCAGTGCGAGAAAGCGCCCTGCGAACTGGTCTGCCCGGTGGACGCGACGCTGCACAGCGAGGACGGGCTGAACCAGATGGTCTATAACCGCTGCGTCGGCACGCGCTACTGCTCCAATAACTGCCCGTATAAGGTGCGCCGCTTTAACTTCCTCAATTATGAGGCCATTTCGCCCGTGCCCTATCAGGCGCCGGTGATGAACCTGATACGCAACCCGGAGGTGACGTGGCGGACCACGGGGGTCATGGAGAAATGCACCTACTGCGTGCAGCGCCTCCAGAACGCCAAGATCACCGCCGAGATCGAGAACCGGCGCGTGCGCGATGGAGAAGTGATGACGGCCTGCCAGCAGGCCTGCCCGACCAACGCGATCATTTTCGGTGATCTCAACGATCCGAGCAGCCAGGTGTCCAAACTCAAGGCCGAGCCGCACAACTACGGCCTGCTGACGGAACTCAACACCCGTCCGCGTACGACCTACCTGGCCCGACTGACCAATCCTAACCCGGCAACGAAGCAAGGAACGGAATAGTCTCATGGCAGTGGAGTGGCGAGAGCAAAAAGCGAAGGGACTGGATCGGCCTGAGCCGGTGCTTCTGCCCGGACAGACCTATGCCACCATAGATGAGAAGATCACCAGCATCGTCATCAAGCGGCCCCTGCATCCGGGGTGGCTGCTGGGCGCAGGCATCTCTTTCGCCCTGGTGATGCTGCTGATGTATGCCGTGACCTGGCTGCTCATCAAGGGCATCGGCATCTGGGGCGTCAACATCCCGGTCGCGTGGGGCTTTGCCATCGCTAACTTCGTCTGGTGGATCGGGATCGGCCATGCGGGCACGCTCATCTCGGCCATCCTGCTGCTCTTGAACCAGAAGTGGCGCACCTCCATCAACCGCTTCGCCGAAGCCATGACGCTGTTCGCCGTCATGTGCGCGGGCATGTTCCCGCTGATGCACCTGGGCCGTCCCTGGAACTTCTACTGGCTGCTGCCCTATCCCAACACCATGAGCCTGTGGCCCCAGTTCCGCAGCCCGCTCGTCTGGGACTGCTTTGCCGTCGGCACGTACTTTACCGTCTCGCTGCTGTTCTGGTACCAGGGGCTTATCCCTGACGTGGCCGCCGTCCGCGACCGGGCCAGGCACCCGCTCAAGCATCTCTTCTTCGGCATACTCGCGCTGGGATGGCGCGGATCGGCCAAACACTGGAAATACTACGAGTCCGCTTACTGGCTGCTGGCGGCTCTGGCGACGCCGCTGGTCGTCTCGGTGCATAGCATCGTCAGCACCGACTTCGCGGTGGGCCTCGTGCCCGGCTGGCACTCGACCTTTTTCCCGCCCTATTTTGTCGCCGGCGCTATCTTCTCCGGGTTCGCGATGGTGCTCACGCTCTCCATCCCGTTGCGCAAATTCTACGGGCTGGAAGCCTATGTCACCTTGCAGCACCTGGAGAACATGGGCAAGATCATGCTGGCGACGGGGCTGGTGGTCGCCTACAGCTATTTCCAGGAGACGATCATGGCCTGGTACAGCGGCGACATCAACGAGTGGCATATGGTCGTGGACCGGGCTTTTGGCGCCTACGGGTTTGCCTTCTGGACGCTGATCACGTGCAACGTGGTGCTGCCGCAGACGCTCTGGTGGCGCAAGGCACGCACCAACGTCGCCTGGCTGTTTATTCTCTCGCTATGCGTGCAGCTAGGGATGTGGACGGAGCGCGTGGTCATCGTGGTGCAGAGCCTGCATCAAGACTTCATGCCTTCGGCCTGGTACATGTACTTCCCGACGGCCTGGGACTGGGCGACGCTGTTGGGCACCATCGGGTTCTTTACGTTCTGTTTCTTTATGTTCATTCGCCTGCTGCCTATGATCTCGATCCATGAGGTCCAGGATCTGGCGCACGCGCGAGAGCCCCATCCGGAATCGCCGGAGCCTTCCGATGCCGCGCAACGGGTCCTCAGCCCGCAGCCGCAGGAGGGGTAGGCAAGCCCGCCCGGCCTCTCTCAACATGGGGCTTGGCACGAGAAGGAAAGGACATAGGAAGGGCGAGGCGCGTTCGAGGCGCTGTTGAGGAGAAAGCACGGTGAGAAAGGAGACGCCCCTTTACGGCCTGCTGGCCGAGTTCGATACGCCGGAGAGATTGCTGGACGCGGCGCGCAAGGCGCGGGAAGCCGGCTACCGGCGCATGGATGCCTATTCGCCCTTCCAGGTCGAGGGGCTGGCGGAGGAGGTCGGCTTCCGCTGGAACATCCTGCCCTGGCTGGTATTTATTGGCGGCTTTGCCGGCGCGGGGCTTGGTTATTTCATGGAGTGGTTTGGCATGGCGGTCAGCTATCCTATCAACGTCGCCGGACGCCCGCTCAATAGTTGGGTCTCCTATATCCCGATCACCTTCGAGCTGGGTGTGCTGGGGGCCTCTCTCACCGCCTTCTTTTCCATGCTGGGCCTCTGCGGGCTGCCCAAGCCTTATCACCCGGTATTCAAAGCGCCCCGCTTCGACCTGGCGACAAAAGATCGGTTTTTCCTGTGCATTGAGGCTGACGACCCGCATTTCGACGAGCGCGCGACGTGGCAATTTCTAAGCCATCTCGGCGCGCTGGGGGTGTCCGAAGTTGCGAGCTAACGTTGACCTGTCCCGCTGGCCTATGGCCCACGCTCCGGTTAAGGCCCCCACCCCGACCTGCGGCCACCCCTCCCCCAAGAACAGGGGAGGGGCCAGACCTCACCCCCAGCCCACTGCCAGGGTCGGCGCTCAACGGCTCGCGCCACTGCCAGGGTCGGGCCTCAACGGTTCGGCCCTCCGCCTTGAGACACCTTGCGACCCCCACGCTGCGGGAGAGGGGAGAGGGAGAAGCCAGAGTTTGTCTTCTGCCCACGTAGGTGGGCAGCGGGCCGTAGGCCCCACATCGGCAGGGTTTAGCCTGCCGGACTGGGGGGGTAGGTGGCTCCTCGTGCTTAGCCTGACGCTGCTGCCCGGATGCGTGCAGAATATGCGGAACGGCTCGAAGCTTAGGCCGCTGGAACCCAGCCCGGTCTTTGCCGACGACCGCTCCTCGCGGCGGCTGATTCCGGACACGGTATCCCGCGATCAGCCTGTTGCCCTGACCGCGTTCTACACCGGCTTTGCCGGGGGCAAGCCCGTGACGCAGTTGCCTGTGCCGCTCACCCGCGAACTGCTGGATCGCGGACAGGAGCGCTTCAATATCTACTGCGCGCCCTGCCACGGGCGCACCGGCGACGGTGACGGCATGATCGTGCAGCGGGGCTTCCCGCGTCCGCCCTCGTACCATACCGACCGGCTGCGGAGGGCGTCCATCGGCCATTTCTTTGACGTTATCACCAACGGCTACGGCCTGATGTACAGCTACGCCAACCGCGTGGCCCCGCCGGATCGGTGGGCCATTGCCGCCTATATCCGCGTATTGCAGCGCAGCCGCAGCGCCACCTTTGCCGACCTGCCGCCGGGCGCGCAGGCCGAACTGGAGGGAACGACGCGATGAATGTGAGCGAAGAACTCAACCGGCATGTCAACCGTATCCAGCGCGGTGCGCTTGGGCTCGGCGTGGCGGCCCTGATCGCCTGCATCGTGGGAGCGTTCTTTAACCCGACGCAGTTTCTCCAATCCTACCTGTTCGCCTTCGTCTTCTGGGTGGGCATCGCGGTCGGCAGCCTGGCGGTGGAGATGACCCACCATGCCACCGGCGGCGCGTGGGGCTTTGTCATCCGGCGCTTGCTGGAGGCCGCCTCCACGACGCTGATCCTGCTGTGCGTGCTGGGCATCCCCATCCTGATCGGCATGAAATCGCTGTTTATCTGGACCCACCCCGACCAGATGGCGGCCGTCGCGACGGCCCATGAGATACGCAACAAGAGCGGCTTCTTCCTCAACGTGCCCTGGTTCATCATCCGGTACTGTGTCTACTTTATCGTCTGGATCGGCCTGGCCGTCTTGCTGCGGAAGTGGTCATTGCAGCAGGACCGTACCGGCGATCCGGCGCTCACGCCGCGCTTTCAGTACGTCTGCTGCTGGGGCCTGGTGCTCTATGTGCTAACGATCTCGTTTGCCGCAATGGACTGGATCATGTCGCTGGAGCCGATGTGGTACTCGACCATCTTCGGCATGCTAGTCATCTGCGGGCAGGGCGTGGGCACGTTTGGCTTCATGCTGGCGGTAGCGATCTGGCTGGCGCGGCGCCAGCTGCTGGTGGAGTCGGTCTCGCCCGACACGTTCCGCGACCTGGGCGGCCTGATGCTGGCCTTCGTGCTGCTGTGGGCCTACATGGCCTTCTCGCAATACCTGATCATCTGGTCGGGCAATACGGCCAAGGAATCGAGCTGGTACCTCCACCACGGGCACAACGGCTGGAGCGGCGTGGCCTATTTCCTGATCGCGGCCCACTTTCTGTTCCCATTCATCCTACTGCTGTTCGGCCACATCAAGCGCAACGTGCGCTCGCTGGCGGCAATCGCGGCGCTGCTGCTATTTGCCCATTTCGTGGATGTGTTCTGGATGATCATGCCCAGCTTCTATACCGGGGGCTTCACCGTTCACTGGATGGATGTGCTTCTGCCCATCAGCCTCGGCGGGCTCTGGATGGCCTGGTTCATCTGGCAGGTCAAGCAGGCGCCGCTGGTGCCGCTGCAGGACCCGCGCCTGGCGGGACAATTCAACGTAAAGGAGGCGTTGGAACGTGGCTGATGCGGTTCCCCAGGGCCATCCCGCACGCAAAGCCAATCGCCGCCATGAGTTGCGTGACGTCAACGTACGCGCGCTCTTTGGGATCGCGCTGGCGATGCTCTTTACAGCCCTGGTCATCCATGTCGTGGTCTGGTGGCTGATGAATTTCCTGGCCCACCATCCGCGCCGGCCAGATGTGTCGCTCTCGCCGCTGGCGCAAGCGAAACGGATTCCGCCGCCGCCGCGCTTACAGGGCACGCAGTTGGAGGTCAGCCCACCGCTGGATCTGGCCGCGTTTCGCGCGCAGGAAGAGGCCCAACTGAACAGCTATGGCTGGGTAGATAAAAACACAGGCCGCGTGCGGATACCCATAGAGCGGGCCAAGGAGTTGATTTTGCAGCAGGGCCTTCCGGTCACGCCCCCGCCGCCTGCCGCCCCACAGCCTGCCAATCGGCCCCCCGTGCCACAAGCGCCTGCTTCGGGAGGAACGACGCCATGAGAACTACCTTCCCTCCCGCTTCCCGCTCCTGCGTAAGAAGGGGGAAGGCCCCCACCCCCGTCCCACTGCTAGGGTCGGCGCTCAACGGTTCGCGCCTCCGCCTGGCTATCCCCAATTCTAGGGGAGGGGAGAGCAGCAGCCAGGTTCCCCCCTCCTCCCCGGCCCTTCTCCCTCCAAGGGAGAAGGGGGAGCAGAAGTCGGGTTCTCCCCTCTCCCGCAGCGTGGGAGAGGGGGCAGGGGTGAGGGCCACAACCCTCCCAAGCCGGGTCACTCCCTTCCCTCCCAGGGAAGGGGGCCGGGGGGTTAGGTCAAGAAGGGTTGGCCTCTTCCTCCTGGCGCTGTGGCTCGCGCTGCCGGCGCGGGCGCAGGAAGAGGGTTTTCGGTGGTCGCCCCGGCAGGCATCCACCATCGCTCCGCGCGTGGACGCGCTCTTCTATACCATCAGTGGGATAGCCGCGCTGATTGCCCTGAGCGTCTGCTTCCTGATCATCTATTTCTGCGTCAAGTACCGTCGGGGCAGCAAGGCCGACCGCTCCAACCCGCCCAACCGCAATATCATCCTGGAAACCGCCTGGATCGGAATCCCGGTCCTGCTCGCCCTGAGCATCTTTGTCTGGGCGGCACGGGTCTATGTGGATATATACCAGGCGCCGCCGGGAGCGATTGACATCTACGTGGTCGGCAAGCAGTGGATGTGGAAGTTGCAGCACCCGGAAGGCCAGCGCGAGATCAACGAACTGCACGTGCCCATAGGCCGCCCGGTGCGGCTCATTCTGAGCTCGCAGGACGTGATCCACAGCTTTTTTGTGCCCGACTTCCGCATCAAGCAGGACGTGCTGCCGGGCCGCACCACGACGACCTGGTTTGAGGCCACCCAGCCGGGCAGGTATCGCATCTTCTGCGCCCAGTACTGCGGCATGAACCACTCCCGGATGCGCGGCTGGGTCTACGCCATGCCGCAGGCCGACTACGAGCGGTGGCTAAGCCAGGGCAGCACCGGGCCGTCCATGGCGGCAGAGGGCGCCCGGCTCTATCAGCAACTGGGATGCAGCGGCTGCCATGGCGCGAGCAACACCGTCCGCGCGCCCAGTCTTGACGGCATCTACGGCAAGCCGGTGCCGCTCTCAAACCGGCAAATCGTCATCGCCGACGACCGCTATATCCATGACTCGATCCTGCTGCCCAAGGCGCAGGTCGTCGCCGGGTACAAGCCGGTCATGCCCTCCTTCAAAGGGCTGATCACCGAGGAGCAGGTATTGGAGCTGACCGCGTTCATCAAATCCCTGGGCGAGAAGCAGGGCCGGGAGGAGCCGCGTGCGCCGCAGGGCGGTGGCGGGTCAGGGCGCGTGGAGGAGCAGCGGCAGAGCGTCAAAGAGCGGGCGCGGGAGACGCAGCGCGCGCAGCAAGGAGGCGGCAGTCTGTGAACGAGTCCAGGGATCAAAAATCTTCGCTATGGGCGACCCTGACCAGTGTGGGTGCGGTGATCGGCGGGGCATTGGGCGTCAGTTCCGCGCTGCGCGCCCTGACCGCGCGCAAGGCAGAGTCGTTTGTCGAGCCGGAGGCAGCCCCGCCCGCCGAGCATACGCCGCGCCGGGAGGCGCTGGAGGAGGCGGTCGTCGCGGAGCGGGAAGAGCCAAACTACCTGAACGTTGACTACACCCTCAAATCGTGGCTGACGAGCACCGACCACAAGCGCATCGCCATCCTCTACATGATCTCCATCACGCTGTTCTTCCTGATCGGCGGGGCGGCGGCGACGATCATACGGCTGCAATTGGCGACGCCGCGCGGCGATATGGTGCAGCCGGTGACCTATAACAAGCTGTTCACCATCCACGGCGTCATCATGGTCTGGTTCTTTCTCATTCCCTCGGTCCCGGCGGTGCTGGGCAACTTCCTGCTGCCCCTGATGATCGGGGCGCGCGACCTGGCCTTTCCGAAGCTGAATCTGCTGAGCTGGTACCTGTTTATCCTCGGAGGCACGTTTACCTTCGTCGCCATCATCACCGGCGGCGTGGATACCGGCTGGACCTTCTACACGCCCTTGAGCACTACCTACAGCAACTCCAACGTGCTGCTGGCGGCGGCGGGCGTGTTCATTACGGGCTTCTCCTCCATCCTGACGGGGCTGAATTTCATCGTTACCACGCACAAGATGCGCGCGCCCGGCCTGACCTGGTTCCGGCTGCCCCTGTTCGTCTGGACCACCTACGCCACCTCCCTGATCCTGGTGCTGGCGACGCCGGTGCTGGCCGTCACGCTGCTGCTGATCTTCCTGGAGCGCGTGTTCCGGATCGGGATCTTCGACCCGTCGCTCGGCGGCGACCCGCTGCTGTTCCAGCACCTGTTCTGGTTTTACTCGCACCCGGCCGTCTACATCATGATCCTGCCGGGCATGGGCGTCGTCAGCGAGATCATCCCCTGCTTTGCCCGCCGAAAGCTCTTCAGCTACAAGTTCGTCGCCTTCGCCACGTTCGGCATCGCCCTTATTGGCTTTCTGGTCTGGGGCCACCATATGTTCGTGGCCGGGCAGTCCATGTACGGCAGTATGCTCTTTTCGATCCTGAGCTTCCTGGTGGCGATCCCGTCGGCCATCAAGGTCTTTAACTGGACCTCCACGCTCTACAAAGGCTCGATCCGGCTCGATACGCCCATGCTCTACGCGCTAGGATTCATCGGACTGTTTACCGTCGGCGGGTTGACCGGCCTGTTCCTGGCGGCACTGGCGGTGGATGTCTCCCTGCATGACACCTATTTCGTCATTGCGCACTTCCACTTCATTATGGTGGGCGGCATGGTGACGGCGTACCTGGGCGGCATTCACTACTGGTGGCCCAAGATCAGCGGGCGGATGTATCCCGAGCTCTTCGGCAAGCTCTCGGCGCTGACCATCTTCGTGGGCTTTATGCTGACCTTCCTGCCGCAGTTTCTGCTGGGACGGCTGGGGATGCTGCGCCGCTACTATGAATACGATCCTAATTTTCAAATCCTGAACGTGATGTCTACGGCGGGCGCGTCCATCCTGGCGGTCGGCTACTTCCTGCCGCTGTTCTACCTGTTGCTGTCCCTCAAGTACGGCAAGCGCGCTCCCGCCAATCCCTGGGGAGCTACCGGCCTGGAGTGGCAGACGCCCTCCCCCCCGCCTACGTACAACTTCAAGGTGACGCCCGTGGTGACGGAAGGCCCCTACGACTACTCCCCGGAGGCAGCGGAAAGAGAGGCGGCAGCGGAGTCAGCAGAAAGGGAAATTCAGGAAGCAGGCAGCAGACATTAGCAACGGCAAGAGAGGCAACTGAAAGAGAGGCGCAGCATGTCGGATAGTCCTGGCATCCTGCTCGGACACCAATTCGATGACATCGAGCAGCAGCGGGAAGCCTCCATCCTGGCGATGTGGGTCTTTTTGGCGACGGAGATCCTGCTTTTTGGCGGGCTGTTCTTTGCGTACACGGCCTACCGCCAGGCGTTTCCGGGGGCGTTTGCGGCGGCCAGCAACAAAACGGTCTACTGGATCGGCACGCTCAATACCGGCGTGCTGCTGATAAGCAGCGTGACGATGGCGCTGAGCGTACATGCCGCCCGGGAGGGCCGGCGCAAGGCACTGTTGCGCTTCCTGCTGGCAACCCTCTTCCTGGGGCTGACGTTCCTGGGCCTGAAAGGGTTTGAGTACTACCTGGACTACGAAAGCCATATCGTGCCCGGACTCAACTGGCCGATCACGAACAACTTCACGCGCCATCAGGCGATCTTCTTCCTGCTCTACTTTTTCATGACCGGCCTGCACGCCTTTCACCTCACCGTCGGCTGCTGTCTTGTCAGCCTGATGATCTTCTGGACGTGGCGGGGCCGGTTCTCGAAGGAGCACTATATCCCCATTGACCTGACCGGCCTTTACTGGCACCTGATCGATCTCGTGTGGATATTTCTCTATCCGTTGTTCTATTTACCGGGGCGACATCTGTAAAAGCGCCGTTTCTGGTCCCTGATCACGGACCAGATGCCGCGCGCCAATATCACGGCCACACGCCAAGCGTGAAAGTGCCCTTTCTGGCCACTCATCACGGACCACCGGTTGCTATGTTTGCCGGGGCGACACCTATGAAAACCTTTCCTTCTCCGAAAACCTATCTTCTTATCGGCGTGGCGCTGCTGCTCCTGCTGGGTCTGACCGCCGGCCTGGCCTGGGTCAATTTGGGGCCGTTTAACGTCGTGGTCGCCCTGCTCATCGCCGCCGCCAAAGCGCTGCTCGTCATCTTTTTCTTCATGCACGTCGGCTACAGCAAGAAGCTGATCTGGATTTTCTCCGGCGTCGGGTTCGTCTGGCTGGGCATTCTCTTTACTCTCGCCCTGAGCGACTACTTATCGCGCGGCTATCTGCACATCGCAGGGAAGTAGTCCTCCCCCATCGCGTGGGAGAGGGGCTTTTTTATGCCTGGCTTCCGCTGTAGAGGAGGGCTTCGTTGCTGTAGCTGGAGGTCCGGTCGCCGCGCTTGGCACGAACGCGATAGGCGGCGCGCACGCCGGGCGTCTGATCGGTGTGACGGTACTTTGTTTTCGTCGTTACGTCTATCAGAGTCCAGGACTCGGAAGGACCGATGCGCGCCTCGATTAGATAGTGCGTGCCGGGTTTGTTGCCGCCGGATTTCCAGCGCAGCAGATGCATGCCGCTATCCAGGCCGGTGACGACGAGTTCGGCAGGGGATAGGGGAATCAGACGGCGTATCGCTTTGCGGCGGACGCGCAGCCCCAGCATCTCGCGCAGAGAGTCGGGAACGGCGGGGTTGGCCTGAATGCGGCGAGCTAGAGCGCGCACCTCCTCTTCGGCATCCTGGCGGGCCATCCGCTTGGACTGCGTGGAGGCAAGAGCAGCCGCCTGCGCAGCGGTAAATTGGGCAATCGCGGCACGCAGAGCAGCCAGGGCGTCCTCGCCGGCCGCGAGGTCAGCGGCAGAAAGGCCGAGCGCGGCGAGATTATCTCCGACGACGGCGTTGAAGTTGGCAAGCCACAGAGAAAATTCCGAGTCGTTTCTGGGAAGGAAGTCCTGCCCCATGCGCTAAATCTCCTCCTCCGGCAGCGCGTCGGCGTAGTTTGGCGTGCAAAGGTGCGCCCCACCTGCCGGGAATCGCTCCCATTTTCGGAAGAGTGCGCCCCCAACCGGAGAGAGCGACACAAAAAACCGCGCGAGGATTGCCTTCCTTGCGCGGAATACATCCTTTATTGCGTGGGGGAACTCACCGAACGTTCCGAACTACTCCTCTGCATTCCCCATAAGTCGAATCTCCTCCACGATGCCAGGCCAGAGGGCTTCGGCTTTATCTTCCATTCCCGCCTCCAGCAAAAAGGACAGATAGTTCTGAAAGACGGTCTGTGTGTTCGGATGCTGCGGTCCCAGCGCCGCGATAAAGATGGCGAACGCTTCCTGATAGAGAGGTTCGGCCTCATCGTAGCGGCCTTGACTTCGATACAGTCCAGCCAGGTTGTTGAGGCTTAGGGCGATGTCTGGATGGCCTTCGGGCAAAGCCTTACGCCGGATTGCCAGGGCCTCCTTGTAGAGAGGTTCGGCCTCTGAATATTGAGCGCGATCGTACAGGTAATAGGCGGTCTGATTGTAAAGACGGGCGACATCCTCCGTCTCCAGTTCTGCCCATTCGATCCAGCGTTTTAAAGCCAATGTATGGACCGCCAGGCGCTCACAGGCGGGCCAGTTGCGGAAGTCCGTCACGTCGGGAAATACCGCGTTTAAGACTTGCACGACCCGCGTGATATAGCTTTGCCGTTTGTCATCCTCCTGCATTCGGTCGCGCAGCACGGCCTGTACCATTTTATGCAGGCTAAAGGTTGTGTTCGCGTTTATGCGGGCCAGGGAATAGCGGTTCAGCGGCTCCAGCAGTTCGTCATAAAGCAGTTCCGCTTCGGCGTCGGAGCGGATTTGACTCATACGTTGGGCCAATGCCGTGTTTCCTATGGCGGTTCCTGCCAACGCCAGTTCCATCGGGATGGCATCCGGATCGAGAAAGGCGCAGAAGCGCAGCAGTTCCGCCGAACTGGGATAGTGCGCTTCGATCTGCCGGAAGTTGATCTCCCAGGTTTTCGCAACCGTCAGGGGATATTCGCCCTTCTCCGGCGCGTACTGTTCCAGCAGCTTCAGGCTTAGCTGCCGATAGAGGCGCAAGTAGCTGGCGAACGACTTTGCATGGTTGCTAATGTAGGCGGTGGCCTGTTCCAGAGCTAAAGGCAGATAGCCGAGTTCGTGGGCCAGTTGGGCAGCGGCTTTGCGCTCCTCAGCATCGACTGATTCCCGGCCCGTGCTCTTCAAGAGGAACTTCACCGCCTCTTCGGGCAGCATCTCTTTCAATTCGATGGACGCAGGAATGGCGATACCGCGCAGGTTGGCGGCGCGCGTGGTGACAAGGAGATGCCCCTGCCGGAACTGGCCTTTGCGGGAGTTGGGCAGGAATTCGGGCAGCAGGTCGGGCGTGTCGGCGTTGTCCAGAACCAGCAGATAGCCCGGATGCGTGGGATCGGCAAGCCACGCGATCACCTGCGCGACCGCTGCGTTGATGTCCTGCGCGTCCTTGCCCGGCAATCCGAGCGTTTCGGCGATGTCGCGGTAGTCGGCAATCAGGCTTTCGCGGGTGGCGGCATTGGCCCAGAGGATGGCGCTGTATTCGGGATAGCCGGGTTCGCGCTTGCAGCAGCGATAGGCATACTCCACCGCCGTCTGCGTTTTGCCGACTCCTCCCAGGCCGCGCAATGCCTGCGAGGGTGCGGTGGCTCCGGTCCGCGGCAGTTTTGCGCATAACTCCTCAAAAATGGCGTCGCGCCCGGTGAAGTAGTCGTTTTGCTCGTAGGGGACACGCCAATAGAGTTGATCGGCGGCGACTCGGATGCGCGGCGAGAAGTTAGAGCGCACGCCTTCGCACTGCACCTCCCACAACCCTACGGGGTCCACTCCACGCAGTGTCGGTTTTCCCAAATAGGCCAGGCGAAGCGGCAACTGTTCGGCTTGGATGGCTCCGCATACGGCATCCGTAATCAAAATCTGCCCCTCATAGGCCGCCCCCATAACCCGTGCCGCGAGATTGGCGTCAGGCCCAATAAGGTCGGGTACGCCGTTCTTAACTTTCAGCAGGAATAGACCTGTATGTATACCCATGCGGACGCATAGTTCTGTATTTCCCTCATGCTCGGCGCTCAAGCCCCCCGCGCCGAGCTTCTTTTGTGCCTCCACCGCACACAGAATAGCGTCGTTCGCCTCCTCGAATCTTAAATAGAAGCCGTCGCCCGTCCCTTTGATAACCTGCCCCTTGTGCGCTTCGGTGCAGTCCCGCAGGAATTGGTCATGCCACTCCCAGACGCGAGCAAAGGCATATCCCTTCTTGGTCCAGTGGTCGCAAGAATCTTTTATGTCGGTGAAAAGCACGGTACAGATTTCGCTCTTCGGCGTCTCGGTCGGGCCGGTGACGTTCTTTCTCTTTCTGGTATTCTCATAAAACTTGGCGTCGTTTTTATCCAGTCCGGCTGCTGTGATTACCTCCGCGATGGTCGCCTTTTCACACCCTTCCTTTCGCCCTATAACTTTATAGTAAGTGCTGCGAGAGACGCCCGTCGCTTTACAAAAGCTTGCGACGTCTCCTCTGCTGTGAACTATCTCCTCAATCGCCTCTTTATAATCCTCCGATAAGAGCCAGAACCCCATCCGTGCCACTGCTCTACCTCCCTGATTCTGACCGCCCTGTCCATGCCTGTCTACGAATTGTCCATAGGCAATAGATGAACACTGTAGACAGTAAGTAACAGCAAATACCACGTTATAATAGTGTGGTAAGCGGGCCTCGTGTTGGAAGCGCGAGACCCGCAGGCGACAAAGGCTACTGCCGCAGTCGCCGAACCATCAACTCTTTCGCTGCATTACAGAACGACTCCTGCTTGCAGTCGCCGAACCTCTGCGGCGGAGTCGCCAGGGAGGACACCCTATGAAACCGCAAAGTCAAGAGCGCCAGGCCAACAAGGACGGGACGAATCGGTTTGACGCCCTATGCGACACCGTACTGTGGCTGGTGAAGGTGACAATTGGCGTGGCCCCGCTCGCCGCGCTCATAGACATCGTGCTGCTATTCGCGCCGTCACGCTGACACACGGGCAAGACGCGCTTCGCCGGATGCGGCCTCCAAACCGCCCGACGGAGCGCGTCGAAAGGAGAAGCGGCATGAAATCCCAACGGATTAACCCGGAATGTGCCCGCAAGCGTATCGGTCGTGGCGGCGTCTTCGTCATCACCTATTGCGACCATGAGGGCATCGAACAGACGCGGGCGTTTCATGTTTACAAGGTGGAGGAGAGACACGGGTGTTGCTATCTGACGTGCGAGGATGGCTGGCTCCCTCTGCAATCGGTGCGCTGCCTTCGCGCCTGGCGTGAGCCCAACACAGCGCCGGTCATCGCGGAGCCGCAGCAGGCATCGGTGGGTAGCCCTGACCCTGGTGGCAGGAACTACGATAGCTAAGTCTCTGGCCGTACCGAATGAACAAACGAACCCCTCCTTACACTGCGGCAAGGAGGGGTTCTGTTTTAGAGTGGCGAAACACAGAACATGGCACGCCGAGACCTCTTCCACGACGCTTGCAAGAACGCTCTCATCAAGGACGGCTGGACAATCACCCACGATCCCTACCTATTGCGGCGTGGCAGGCAGACGCAGGAGGAAGTCGAGCAATGGATCGAATAGGGCGCTATCGCGAACTCATCAAACAGGCCCTCTGCGAGATTGCAGCGGAAATACCAAAAGAAGAGTCTATCCGCACCGAGCTTGTTTTCGACGAGGAGCACGAACACTATGAACTGCTGGAAGTCGGCTGGGATGGCCCGCGCCGCATTCACGGTTGCCTGGCTCATTGCGACGTTATCGGTGACAAAATATGGGTCCAGCCTGACGGAACGGCCTTCGGCATAGCCGATTTTCTGCTTGCCAACGGCGTTCCCCAGGAGGACATTGTGCTGGGCTTCCATCCTCCAGAGCTGCGCGCGCGAACGCCCTTTGCGGTAGCTTAGAGCCTCTCCCGATAAGGAGGTTCTTCCATCCAGGTAAAGCAGGCAGCCCCTCAAAGTAGGCCCCTTATAGTGAGCGCGTAACTTTTAAAGACGCCTGCCGTCTAACTTGCAAACGCTCCGCCAGCGTATGCCGGCTATGTGCCGATAATTCTTAAGGCCCGTGCAACTCGCCATGGGGCCGCGCGTTCGGTCGGAGGGAGACGAGAGATGAAAGAGTCCGGGGATCCTATCCAGCAGAAACTGGCCCTGACACGCCGCTGGTGGCGCACGATGCGCCTCCTGGCCGGCCTGGCCTGGGTCGTGTGCGTCGTCGTCCTACTGGGCCTGATCTGTTACCACGCCGACCGCGCGCTCGTACTCTCCGCTCTGGCGCGCGAGAAGTGGCGGCTCGGCATCGGCGTGGCGGCCCTCATCACGCTGGTGCTGGCTCTGGTGCGCCCCCTCCTGCGTCCGCTGCCCGATAAGACCCTGGCCGCCTATGTGGAGCGACGCTATCCGGCCCTGCGCGAGCGCCTGCTCACGACCGTGGATCTGGCGCCCGCTCTGGCCGCCTCCGGCGCCGGGTCCAACACCTCTTCCTCCAGCTTCTCTGCCCCGATGATCGCCGCGCTGGCCGAGGAGACCCGCCGCGCTGCCGCTGACCTGGATTTTCGCCGCGCCGTCAGCGCCCGTCCTCTGCGCGTCGCCTTCCTCTCCGCCGCCTTCACGCTGGCCTTGCTGGCGCTGCATATTGTGTTCGCGCCGCAGGCGTTTGCCGTCTGGCTGCGGCGCATGATCTCTCCCCGCGCCGACATCGCGCCCTACGCCCATACCCGCGTCTGGGTGGTGCCCGCCGCCGACGTCCTCCCGCGCGGCGAAGGACTAAGCCTCGCGGTCCTGACTCAGGGCGCGCCCGCCGACCGCTGCCGCCTGAGCTATCGCCTGGAGGGCGATCCGCCCAACGCCTGGAACACGGTCGAGCTGACGCGGCCCACCCCGGCTGCCGCTCGGCCATCCGCCTCGGAGCAAACGGCGACTCGCCTGGAAGCCGACGGCAAGGCGCAGAAGTTCCAGTTCCGTTTTCCCGCGGTGACGCGCAACATCGAGCTATACGCGACGGCCAACGATGGACGCTCCAATCCCCGGCAGGTCACGGTCGAAGATCGCCCCACCCTGCTGAAGATGCGCCTGACGCTGCGGTATCCGGCCTATACGCATCGCGGCGTGGAGAGCCTGGGCGATTCCACCGGCAACATCGCCGCACCGGTAGGCACGGAGGTCGCGGTAGAAGCTATCGCCAATAAGCCCCTACGCTCCGTCCTCTGCGAGCGCGAGGGGGCGGCGGACCGCTGGCGCGTTCAGGGCGAGAAAGCCTTCGGCCATTTCTCCATCTGGAAGAACGGCTCCTACTCCCTGAAGCTGACCGACCGGCACGGCTTCGACAATCTGACCGCGCCGCGCTACGATATCCGCGCGCAGAAAGACCAGACGCCGGTCGTTCAGATCACGCGGCCCGCCACCGATATAGACCTGGTTCCTAACGGCATCCTGTCCTTTTCCTCCCACGCCACAGACGACTACGGCATCGCCGGTATGCGGCTGGTCTACGACCATCTGCGCGGCGAGGGTGGAAAGTCGCATATCCGGCGCGGCTCCGCCCCGCTGCCTGGCCCGTTCGGCGCAAAACAGGTCGCCAAAGACGACCGCCTGGATATTACCAATGTGCAGGCCCAGCCGGGGGACACCATACGCTACGAGGTTGATGCCACCGATAACGATACTATCCGCGGGCCGCATACCGGGCGCTCGCTGGCCTATCGCATCCACGTCGTCAGCTTGCCGGAGATGCAGGCGCGGCTCAAGGAGCAGTTAGACGAGGAGGCGCGGGCGCTGGCGCAGCTCCGTCAGCGCCAGATCGAGGCCCAGAAGCTGTTGGCGCAGGCGCGGCAGAAACCTAACAACGCCGCTCTTTCCCGCGCGCAGGAGGCCCAGCGCTCCACTGCCGAGGAGACGCGCGCCCTTACCCGGCGCGTCGGCGAGCTGACCGAACAGTTGGAGAGCAATCGGCTTGCCACTCCCTCGGAAAAGCAGCGCCGTGACGCCGCTGAGCATGTCCTTCAGAATCTGGCCCAGCAGAAGATGCCCGCCGCCGCCGGCGCCATTCAGCGCTCCAGCCGCACGTCCTCGCTGGCGCAGGCCGACCGGCAGGAGAGCGCCATCCGCCGCGACATCGAGCGGGCGCAGGAGCTGCTGTCCCGCACGCCCCCGCCCGACCAACTGGCGGCGGAGGCGGCGCGGCTGGCCCAGGAGCAGCAGCGCTTGGCCGATAGCGCCCGCTCGCTGGCCGAAGACATCCATGCCAACCGCCCGCAGGAGGGCCGCGCCGCACTGACGCCCGAACAGAAGATCGGGATGCAGACCGAGCGCCAGCAGCAGGCCCAGGCCAACGCCGATACCCGGCGGCTGCAACAGCAGTTGGAGCAGGCTGCGCGCGCCGCCCAGGAGCGCGGCGATACCCACATGGCCCAGTTGTTGCGCCGGGCGGCCCAGTCCATGCGGCAGGGCAACGTCACCGGCAACCAGCGGCAGGCGCAGAACAGCCTCCAGCATAACCAGCCCGCTGCAGCCGCTCCCGCGCAGGAACGGGCGGCAGCCGCCCTGCAAAAGGCGGCGCAGGCCGCGCAGCAGGCCTCGGCCCAGAGCCAGAACGATACGCCCCAGGCGGCAGCCGACCGGCTGGAGCAGGCGGCGGAGAAGCTGCGGGAGATGGCGATGAGGCAGCGCCAGGTCGCCAACCAGGTATCGGAGGGAGCGAACACCGCCCAGAGCCGCCAACTGGCGCAGCAGGAACGCGCCCTGCAGCAGCAGTCCAACCAGGTCATGCAGTCCCTGAACAGCTCCGCGAATGCCCAGCGCAGCCTCCAGGGAGCGCAGCAGAACCTGGGCCGTTCCGCGCAGCAACTCAGCCAGAACAACGCGCAGGCGGCCTCGCCGTCCGCCGAAAAGGCAGTGGATCAACTCATGCAGGCGGCGCAGCAGGCCATGCAGGCGGCGCGGCAGATGCGCCAGCAGCAGGTCGCCAACGAGCTGCGCGAGCGCGTGGAGCGGCTGGCGCAGGTGCAGCACGGACTCCAGCGGACGACCCAGCGGCTGCAGCGGGCCGGAGAGCATGGCGCGCTCAACGAGAACGAGCAGCGTGAGCTTTATAAGGTTTCTGCTCAGCAGGAGCGGCTGGAGAATGAGGCGCGCGATCTTGCCGACCGCTTCCCCTCGTTGGCCTTCAAGCAGGCGCTGCGCGGGGCCTCCCGCCAGATGCATCCGGCGACCATGAACCTCAACCACGATCCGCCTCTGCCCAACGCGGAGACGCAAACCGCGCAGGGCAAGGCCGCGCGCACGCTGGACGTGATCGCGCAGGCGCTCAAGCAGCAGGCGCAGGGCGGTGGACAGCAGAGCGGCGGCGGGCAGCAGCAGGGCGGCAGCAATATGTCGCCCCAGGAGGCGCAGGCGGCGGCGGCGCTCGGCGAACTGATGCTGGCGCAGGGCCTCCAGCGGCAGTTGCGCCAGGACACGGGCGCATTGGATCGGGAGCGGGCGCGCAACCAGGATCAGAACCTCACCCGCGCGCAGCAGCGGGAGGCCAACCAGCTTACCGAGGGCCAGCGCGACGCCCAGTATATCACCCGACGGGCCGGGGAGAGCTTGAGCGATATTCCCGGCCTGCAGGAGCCTATCCAGCAGGCGACTCAGCACATGGGCCAGGCGGCGCAAAAGCTCTTCTCCCAGCAGACCGGCCAGCCGACCCAGTCCCATCAGGACACGGCGCTCCGGCATCTGGACCGCGCGGTGAACATAGCGCAGCAGGCTCTCCAACAGCAGGAGCAGCAGCAGCAGGCCCGGCAGCAGGCGGGCCAGGGCGCCCCCCAGCCCGGACAGCAGCGCGGCAACTCTCCCGACCGTCGGGGCGCTCTGCGCATCGAAGAGGTACGACGGGGCAAAACATTCTCACCCGATCCGCGCCTCGGACGCGGCTTCGGTGCGCTCACGCCACGTGCCCAACGCACTATGCGCGAGGGCCAGCAGGAGCGCGTCCCCGCCGAGTTCCAGCCCCTGGTGGATCGCTACTATAAGTCCCTGGCGGAGAAAAAGCGATGAAAAACGCCCTCAACAGGATGAACTGGATTTCACAGGATTTACAGGATGAGAACGGCCAAAAGCAGCCAGCCCTTCTTTCCCCATCCTCCCGTCAACCCTGCTCAATCCTGTTGGGATACTGGCTTTTCTCCGCTGTTGTTTTTCCTCTGTGTCTCTGTGTCTCTAGCGCAGCGGGTGGTTCCAAAATACCGGCGCAACGGCGAGCGGTGAAGCCGCCGGGACGCACTGCCATGTCGCCGTGGGATGTGGAGGCGCGCGAGTATCTGGGAACGCCACAGTCGGAGGAGGCGGTCAGGAAGGGCCTGGCCTACCTGGCGGCGCATCAGGAGGCCGACGGCCACTGGCGCAGCGGCGGCTATCGCGCGGAGGTGGGCATCACGGCGCTGTGCGTGATGGCGTTCCTGGCTTCGGGGCATCAGCCGGGCCGTGGTCGCTATGGCCTGGTACTGGATGAGGCCATCAACTATCTGACAAACAGCGTACGGATGGATGGCACCTTTGCGCCCAAAGGACTGATACGCGGCGGAAGCGGGCAGTCCGGCCCGGCAATGTATGGGCACGGCTTTGCGACGTTGGCGCTGGCCGAGGCCTACGGCATGACGCACCGCCGTGACCTCAAGCCCAAGCTGGAGGCTGCCGTCCAGCTTATCGAGGACACGCAGACGCAAAACGGCAATCAATATACCGATGGCGGCTGGCGCTATCAGCCGATGCAGGGCGACGCCGACATCTCGGTGACGGTGGTGCAGGTGCTGGCCCTGCGTGGGGCGCGCAACGCCGGCATCAAGGTCTCGCAGGCCACGATTGACCGCGCCATGGCCTACATGCGCCGCTGCGCCAACAACCCCGACGGCGGCTTCAGCTATCAGGTCGGGCAGCAGCAGTCCGGCCCGGCGCGCACCGGCGCGGGCGTGCTCTCGCTGATCATGGGCGGGCTGCGCAATACGGCGGAGTGCCAGAACGGGCTGCGCTATCTGGTCCAGCATCCCCTCGACCGCGCCAACGAGTGGCCCTACCGCGAGCACTTCTATTACGCCCTCTACTACGTCACCCAGGCGATGTACCAGGCGGGCGGCGACTACTGGCGGCAGTGGTTCCCCATCGTGCGGGATCGGCTGGTGCGTATGCAGGACAGCGGCGGCAGTTGGTCGCGCATGGACGGGTACTCGGAGGCCGGACCGGAATACGCGACGGCGATGGCGACCCTGGTGTTGCAGGTCCCGGCAGGCTTGCTGCCCATCTATCAGAAGTGAGCAAGGATATGAATCACAGAGGACCAAAGCAGATTCAGACAGGATTTACAGGATTAGACAAAAACAGAGAAGCCCTGTTTTGCTGTGTTGTGGAAATCCGGTTCATCCCGTTAATCCTGTCTAAATGGCTTTGGCTTTTCTCGGTCTTTGTTTTTCCTCTGTGTCTCTGTGTCTCTAGCGCAGCGGGTGGTTCCAAAATCCAGGCGCAGAAGGCGCCCAAGCCGAAGGAGAAGCTGCCGCCCGCAGAGCGCATTACGGATACCCTCTATCGCGTCGGCAAGGCGATGGTGGACACGGCGGAGCGCACCGTGACCTGCCGGGGCGAGATCAATATGGACAACGGCCCTATCGAGTATCTGGCGGTCGCGCCACACGGCAAGACGCACGAGAGCTTATTGGCGGTGGAGGTTCGCCCGCTGCATCTACAGGTGGCGCTGCTGCTGCTCGGCCTGGAGCCTAAGAACGTGCTGAAGCGTCAGGGCGACAAGGCGACACCGCAGGGAGACCCGGTAGAAATCCGCGTGCGCTGGCGGGATACGAACGGGAATACGCAGGACGTGCGCGCCGAGGAACTGGTGGCGCAGATGCCCGGCAGCAAACCGATGCCGCCGCATCCCTGGGTCTTTACCGGCTCGCGTATCCTCAAGGAGGGCTTTGAGGCCGACCTGGATAAGTCATTGGTGGCCGTCTGGCACGACCCGGCGGCGATCCTGGATAACCCGCTGCCCGGCGGCGGGAACAATGCCTATGTCGTCAACGCCAAGCGCACGCCCAGGCGCGGCACACCGGTTGAGTTTGTTCTCAAGGCTCTGACGCCCGCCCCTTCCAGGCAAGAGACGAAAAGCCAGGAACCGAGGAATTCAAAAAAGGCTCCCTGAGTTCCGAAGGCCAGTTGGGCCGTATTATAGTTATATAGGGCAAGGGAGGCAGAGAATGGCAACGGTAAGCGTAGAGGAGATTTATGAGCGATATATAAAGCCCTTGCCGCCATCCGAGCGCCTGCGATTATTGGCGATGACGGCGCAAGACCTCGCCCAACAACCCACTGAGGCCGCTAAAAAGCCCCAGCGCAGTATTAGGGAACTGCATGGTTTAGGGGCGGAGATATGGCAGGGCGTTGACGCGCAGGAGTACGTCAATGAGTTAAGAAAAGAATGGGATCATCGCCCATGATGAAACCCGATAATGCGCTGTCCAACGTCACTCATCTTGGGTTGGATACCGCTCCTCTCATCTAGGCAGACACCCCCAATCGTGTGGATACATCTCAAAAGCGTGCGCTCCATGAGAAGCGTCAACACGGTTGGGAGGGATTACCCTCATCCACCTTATTGAAGCTTATCCGGCATACGATGCCCTGGTCACTGAAGTCTTCCAACGTATCGGGAATGGTACGCTAACAGGATATACCTCCGCTATCTCTCTGACGGAAGTACTCGCCCTGCCCATGCGGTTAGGAAATGCCAGTCTCCAGCAGGAGTATCGAGATTTGTTGCTTCATAGTAACCACTTTCGCACCGTATGGATCGATTTCGGTATTGCCGAAAGTGCTGCTGAGCTACGCGCTCGTTATAATTTGCGGACGCCGGATGCCTTGCAGATCGCTGCCGCGTTGAGTGTCGGCTGTGAAGCCTTCCTGACCAATGATGTGACCCTGAAGCGTGTGACGGACCTGCGTATCCTGGTGCTGGACGGGTTGGAAGGATGAATGTACCGCTGGCGGACCTGGCGCGGCGAACTCTGGCAGAGCGCTGGTTGCCTCTCTCCGGTGTGGCGGTGGTGTTGCGGCGGCAGATGCGCAGCCGCCGCGTCTGGCGTGATCTGGCGTGGGCGGGCGTGCTATTGGGCGTGTTGCTGGCGCTTTCGGCGGTGCTACAGGTGACCTGGGCGCAGGTCAGCATCTATTCCGGCAGTGCGCCACGTTTTCTGCTGCGCTGGCTGACGATGGGCGCGGCAGGCGCAGCGTTTCTCTTGCTGCCATGCGCGGCGGTGCTAGGAGCGGGGGCCGCACCGTCGAGCGTCGAGCGGGAGGCGACTCTCTCCGCGCTGATGACGCGCCTGACCGCCTTTGACATCTGCGCGGGGCGCCTGCTGGCCGGGCTGTGGCCGCTGGAGGCGGCGCTGCTGGCTTCGTGCGCGCTCTGGATGGCGGCGCAATTAGGCTGGGGATTCGTTCCCGGCGCGCTGCACGGGTTGGGCCCAATCCTGGCGGCGCATCTGGTGCTGCTTTGCGCCGTCTTTATGATCGGGGCGGTCGGATTTCTGTTTGCGCTACGCGGGCGTTCCGGGCGCTTGTGGGGGCGGGGCGCGGCGGCGGCGCTGCTGCTGGTCGCCTTCTGCCTGACCGCCATTTTCCTGGCAGAGCCGCAGATACGCCGCCGGGACGATCCGACGCGGCTCATCGAGGGAGCGCTGCTGCTCAATCCGGTGGCGGCAGTAGCGACGGCGCTGGACCTGGACGTTCTGCGCACCAACTGGCTCTACGACCATACGAGCGCGCCGGAGTACCCGTTCACCTATCCTGCGCCGCTGGCTTCGGCGGGCCTGTTCGCGGCCATCGGGGCGGCGGCGCTGGGGGGGGCGGCGTTTCGGTTGCGCCGCTCCTATCGCTGAAAACCTACCATGCCCGACGCGGAAGACAAAGTCATCCAGGACGCGATAGAGTGCCTGTACTCTGCTGACAAGAAGCGGCGCTTGGCGGCTATCAAATGCCTGATCGCCATCGGTGAGCCAGCTATCGAACCGCTGATGCAGGTGCTTCAGCTTCCTGAGCCGCTGATGAACGATTGGGCCTTGCGCTGTGAGCGAGCCAGGAAGGCTGCCGCCAGGGCCTTAGCAGGCATCGGCAAACCCGGCGTCGTGCGGCTGACGAGCGCGTTGCAGAGCAGCAACGCGAAAGTGCGCGCAGCGGCAGCCCATGCGCTTCAGGGCATCCATGACGACGGAGCCGTCGAGGCTATGCGCGCACTACTGTACCGCGAAATCGCCGCCAATCGCCGCCTCTTGGTACGTTGGCTCGGCAAGAAAGTAGTGATAGTAGCGTTCTGCGCCCTGGTTCTCTCACAACTTATAGATTGGGGACAGGGCCTTATCGGCTTTGTGGGAATTTTATCGTCTGCGCTGCTGATTGCTGCGATGGTGCTTCAATATGTTGACCTGGCGGCGAACGTCCGGCTGACAGCGGTTACAGCCCTGGCAAACACAGGAGACCCACGATTGGTCGGCGCGTTCGCCCTGTGCCTGTCAGACCTTGATAGAGAGGTACGTTATACTGCCGCCAATGCACTTCGGAAACTGCTGCCGAAGGTGAAGGCCAGCGATAAGCGCTATATTTCACCGCTGGAGATGCACGCGCTGCTCAAGGCGCTTGTCGGTCGGGACGACCCGCTGCGGATCGCGATCTTAAAGGCATTGGAACAGATCGGTGACGAGCGGGCGTTGCCCAACGTAGAATGGATTATTGAGAGCAACGAGCCGTTGGATGTGCGGCGCGCTGCCGAAGAGTGCCTGCCCTATTTGAAAATGCGCGCCGAATATAGCGAGCAGGCGCAGACGCTGCTGCGGGCCGCAGAGCCATCCGAGGCCGCCGCGCCCGATACGTTGCTGCGTCCGGCGCAGTCCGCCGCGCAGACCGATGCCAGTCAGCTTTTACGACCGCAACAGCCCTGCTAAAATTGAGGTAAGAGCCATGCTTATCCATAAACAGCGAACGCTTTTCCTGCTGCCCGCGTTACTTGCCGCAGCCTGGCTGACGGCCCCGGTAGGCAGCACGCACGCCGCCCCGCCCGACCCGGTGAAGGTCAAGGCGCGGCAGGCGGTCGCCAGGGGCCTGGCCTATCTGCGGCGCGTGCAGGAGGCCGACGGCTCCTGGAGCGCGTATCCGGCGACTACGGCGCTGGCCGTCTCCGCCTTCCTCCGCAACGGGCGCACCGAGGTCAGCGATCCGGCGGTCGCAAAGGGCGTCCAGTATATTTTGCACGCGGCCAAGCCCAACGGAGCCATCTACAGCGACGCGAACCCGGCCACCGCCCTGCCCAACTATAACACGGCCCTCTGCATGATGGCGCTGACCCTGACGCGCAACCCGGCCTATAAACCCACCATTCGCAAGGCGCAGCAGTATTTGGAAAAACTGCAATTTGACGAAGAGGAAGGCATCACGCCCGCCAATCCCATGTACGGCGGCATCGGCTACGGCTCCCATCCGGATCGGCCAGACCTCTCCAACCTGCAAATGGCGCTGGAGGCGCTCAAGGAGTCGGGGACGCCCTCCTCTGCGCCCGTCTGGCAGAAGGCGATTATCTTCTTGCAGCGCGTGCAGAACCGCCGGGAGAGCAACGACCAGCCCTGGGCCAAAGAGGGCAGCAATGACGGCGGCTTTCTCTACGACAGCCAGGGACGCAGCTTCGCCCAGAGCGGCGGCGAGCACGCCTCCTACGGCTCCATGACCTACGCCGGCCTGAAAAGTTATATCTACTGCGGCGTCACCCGGTCCGACCCGCGCGCTCAGGCCGCCTGGAACTGGATTCGCGGGCACTATACCGTCACCGAGCATCCGGGGATGGGCAATACGTCGCTCTACTACTACTACCACACGATGGCTAAGACCCTGGACGTCTACGGCCAGAAGATCGTGCAGGATGTTCGGGGCAACAAGCACGACTGGTCGCGCGACCTTGCCGCTCAGCTTGTCGCCATCCAGCGGCCCGACGGCTCGTGGTACAACGACAACGCGCGCTTCTGGGAGAACCAGCCGCCGCTCGTCACCAGCTATACCCTGATCGCCCTGTCCTATTGCTTGAAGCACTAACTCACGTTGCGCAGCCGCCCTGCCGCCGGGTAAGGAACGCGCCCGGCGAAGCCCGGTTGCCTAGAGTGAAAATAGCCCTCACCCCCTTCCCCTCTCCCACGCTGCGGGAGAGGGGAGAGGTGTTTTCATGCGAGGGGATGCACTCCGCGCAGGGAGGGCTGAGGTGAAATACTAATTAACGAAAGAGAGTCCCTATCCATGTCTGCTGCCCAGTCTGCCTCGTCTTCCCTTTCCACACCCGCCGTTCTGCCGGGCGAACAGGACGACCTGGCTCGCCTTCAACGTCTGCGCGCCGCCTTCGACGCCATTCGCTCCGAGATCGGGCGCGTGGTTATCGGCCAGGACGCCGTCATTGAGGAGCTGCTCATCGCCGTCTTCGCGCGGGGGCATTGCATCCTCGTCGGCGTGCCGGGCCTGGCGAAGACGCTGCTGGTCAGCACGCTTTCGCGCATTCTCTCGCTCTCCTTCAAGCGTATCCAGTTCACGCCTGACCTGATGCCCGCCGACATCACCGGCACCGAGATCATCCAGGAGGACCCGCTGACCCGCGAACGCAAATTCGTCTTTTTGCAGGGGCCGCTGTTCGCCAACATGATCCTGGCCGACGAGATCAACCGCACGCCCCCCAAGACGCAGGCGGCGCTGCTGGAGGCCATGCAGGAGCACAAGATCACCGTCGGCGGGCAGAGCTATCGGCTGGCCGAGCCGTTCTTTGTCCTGGCCACGCAAAACCCCATCGAGCAGGAGGGCACCTATCCGCTGCCAGAAGCCCAGCTCGACCGCTTTATGTTCATGGTAACGGTCGGCTACCCCTCGGCAGAGGAAGAGCTGGCGATCATGAAGGCGACGACCGGAAGTCAGCAGGTGGAGTTGAAGGGAATGCTGGACGCCGAGGATATTTTAGCCCTTCAGGAGATCGTGCGCCGCGTGCCGGTCGGCGATCACGTTTTTCGGTATGCGATGGCGCTGACCCGCGCCACGCGCCCGAACGAGCCGGAGGCGCCCGACTTCGTCCGTGAGTGCGTCAGTTGGGGCGCAGGGCCGCGCGCCTCGCAGTACCTCATCCTGGGCGCGAAGGCCCGTGCCGCCCTCTACGGCCGCAACTATGCCAGCACGGAGGATGTCGCCGCCGTCGCCCTGCCGGTCTTACGCCACCGCATCGTCACCAACTTCAACGCCGAAGCGGAGGGCATGACGGCAGATAAGATCGTGCAGAAGCTTCTCCAGCAGACGCCCCGCCCCACCGATCCGGGCCGTAAATAGAACCATCTACAGTAATCAAGCGGAATGTGCTGGTAAGGATTGGATTAGGGTAAACCTGGCGATTGACCTACCGCCACTACCGCGCGGCGATGGAAAGCCAGCGGTTGACCTAGACGATCTACCCAATAAGATTTCCCGATGAGATTTACACATGCTTGCTGATCCGCAAACCCTGGCCCGTATATCGAAATTGGAGCTCCGCGCCCGCGCCGTCGTCGAAGGCGTGATTTCGGGTATGCACAAAAGCCCGCACCGGGGCAGCAGCGTGGAGTTCGCCCAGCATCGCGACTACGTGCCGGGCGACGAGATACGTCATATTGACTGGAAGGTCTACGCCCGCAGCGACCGCTACCACATCAAGCAGTTTGAGGAGGAGACCAACCTCAAAGCCACCTTGATTCTGGACGCCAGCGCGAGCATGGACTATCGGGGCGCAAACTCTCCGCTCTCCAAGCGCGAATACGGAGCCATTATTGCGGCGGCGCTGATGACCCTGCTGCTGCGCCAGCGTGATGCCGTCGGGCTGGCCGTCTTCGACGCGGGCGTGCGCCAGTACATCCCGCCGGCCAGCACCAGCGCCCACATGCGCCTGCTGCTGGAGATGCTGGAGCGCCAGGACAGCCAGCCCAAAACCAGCCTCGGCGATACCTTTCACGATCTGGCCGAGCGCATCAAGCGGCGCGGCCTGCTCGTCGTGTTGAGCGACCTCTTCGACGATCCGGATTCGATTTTGCGGGGCCTGCAACATTTCCGCCACCGCAAGCATGAGGTCATCCTCTTCCATATTCTCGACTCGGACGAGCTAACATTCCCGTTTCGGGACTCGGCCCTATTCGAAGGGATGGAGGGCGAGGAGCCGCTGATGGCCGAGCCTAACGCCCTGAGAAGGGAGTATCTACAGACCGTTGATCGGTATCTAGCGGCGCTCAAGCGCGGCTGCCGCGAGCTGGGCATGGACTATGTGCCCCTCTCCACCGACCAGCCGATTGACATGGCCCTCACCCGCTACCTATCGCAGCGGATGCATCGCGATTGATCTATTGAGCTGTTGCCCGCAATGTCCTTTCTGAACCCTGGATTTCTAAGCGCGCTGGCGCTGGTCACCGTTCCCCTGCTTATCCACCTGCTCCGGCGGCGCAAGCTCAAGGTCGTGCGCTGGGCGGCGATGGAGTTTCTGCGGCAGTCGCAGCGCAGGCAGCGGCGTCGGCTGCGGATCGAGGAGCTGATCCTGCTGGCGCTGCGGATGCTGATCATCGCGCTGGCGGTGCTGGCCTTTGCCCGGCCCGTGCTGCGCGCCCTCGGCGTGCCGCTGTTATCGCAGAACGCGCGCATCTATGCCGTTCTGGTGCTGGATAACTCCTTCAGCATGGACCATCAGGGCGCGGGCGACGGGAAGCGCAGTTTTGACCGGGCCAAAGCGGCGGCGGAGGACATCCTGACCCATATCCTGCGGCCCGGCGACTCGGCCTCGCTGGTGCTGCTCTCCGACAGGCCGGAGGCGGCGGTCAGCGCGCCAAGCTTTGACCTGGACCTGGTGCGGGAGCGGGTGCGCGCCGCCCGCGTCGGCGACCGCGCCACCGACTATCTTGCCGCCGCGCAGGCGGTCAATCGGCTGCTCAAGGCGTCGCCGACCCCGGATAAGGAGGTCTACTGGCTCACCGACGATCAGGCCAACGCCTGGGCCACCAGCCAGAGTCAGGCGGCGCGCGCCGTCTGGCAGGAGATAGGAAGGCAGGCGCGGGTGACGTGGGTATCGGTGGGGGCGCCTGCCGGCGCGCGCGATAACCTGGCTGTGCAGACCCCGACGCTGGGCCGCGAGCTGGTGACGCCGCAGGTCCCGCTCCAGATCGAGACCCAGATCGTCAACTATGGCGCCAAGCCGCGCAACAACGTGCTGGTCCACCTGATGATAGACGGCAAGCTCGTTGACTCCACCCGCGTCTCCCTCCCGGCGCGCAAAGGGCAGATAGCGCGCTTTGCGCCCCACCTTTTCAGCCGGCCCGGCATCCATACCGGCCAGATTGTGCTCGACGACGCGGCGCACGCCGATGGCCTGGAGCACGACAACGCGGTCCCCTTCGTGGTGCTGGCCCGCGACCGCATCCGCGTGCTGGTGCAGGACATGACGCCGACCGGCGATCCCGCCCGCAGCGAGTCCTACTATCTGCTGAGCGCGGTGGAGAGCCTGTCTCCCAGGCTGCACACGGGCGAAGGGTTGAGCGGCATCAGCCTGGGCACGTATGACGCGATCCTCCTCTCCGACCTGACCGCTCTCTCTGCCGCAGACCGCCGCGCCCTGGCGGAATATGTCCGGACCGGAGGCGGCGCATTGCTCTTCCCCGGCCCGCATACCGACGCCCGCCGCGTCAACGCCGACCTGGCCGGCCTGCTCCCGGCGAAGCTGGGCGCGCGCCGTACCCTCCCCGAAACGCAGGCGCTGACGCTCAATCCGGCAACCATCGCGCACCCGGCCCTGGCGCGGTTCCAGGATACAGCCAACTGGAATCTGGGCAGCGCGCGCTTCACCACCTACTACCCGCTCGAACCGGTCACGGAGGAGGCCGATCCCAACGCCGTGCAGGTGATGCTGCGCTTCAGCAACGGCGATCCGGCCCTCGTGGAGCGGCGGATCGGGATGGGCCGGATCGTTCTGGCCGCGAGCAGCGCCAGCGCCAAGTGGAACGAGTGGCCGCTCCGGTCCAGCTATCCGCCTGTGATCTATCAGTTGCTCTCGTATCTCAGCCTGAAGGCGACTGCGCGCCGCAATCTGCATCAAGATGAGCCGTTCTTCCTGGCGCTGCCCGTCTCAGACGCCAACAAGCCCGTGCGCGTGACCGCTCCCGATGGGCGCACGACCGTACAGAACAGCGTGCTGGATGCGCGCGGCGTCACGTTCACCTATCTGGCGACCCGGCGTGCGGGCCTCTACCGCGTTGCCGTCTCCGGGGCCAAAACGGAGGACGCCTTCGCGGTCGGCCTGCCGCCCGACGAGTCGGACCTGGCGCCCGCCGACCCAACCGCTTCTGCCGTTCAGGCGGGCCTGCCGGCCCAGCGCCTTGCCGTGGCCGCGACGCCGCAGCAGTTGCAGGCTTCGGTGCGCCGCTCCCGTTATGGCGCCGAGATGTGGCGCCCGCTCATCTGGGCCGTCCTGCCGCTGCTGTTCCTGGAGAGTCTGCTGGCGCAGCGCTTCGGGCGGCGCGGGTGAGGCGCAGGGGCCGAAGGAGGCAAACTTGCCATGAAAGGGAAACTCTGGGGCAAAGGGGCTGCGCTGCGGCCTCTAACGAGAATGCTCTGGGCTGGCGCGCTGGTCCTTCTGGCCGGCGCGCTGGCGGGCTGTCCCTCGCAGAAGACCACAGTGGAGACTGGGCCGGCTGCCTCGACAGGCGTGTCTGGCACAACGGCGCCCGCCACCACGGCGCGGACATCCCCGGCGGGGCCGGTCAAAGAGGTCTCCTTCAAGACGGCCGACGGCTGGACCATCGTGGGCGACCTCTACACGCCGACCGGGACATCGCAGGGCACGGTGATCTTGCTGCACCAGCGCAGCGGGGCGGCGGGGGACTGGCAGCCGTTGTGCCAGGAGCTACAGAAGGCGGGGCTCACGGCGCTGGCGATTGATCTGCGCGGGGCAGGACGCTCCACGCAGGGGCCGGGCCCCACCGGCGATAACGCCCCCTGGGACACGACCGGAGACATTGCCGCCGCGATCAACAGCCTGCCCGGCAAGAGGCCGGTCTGCCTGGCCGGGGCCTCTTACGGGGCCAACAACGCGCTTATCTACGCCGCCGCGCACCCGGACCAGGTCAAGGGATTGGCCCTGTTCTCCCCCGGCGCCAACTATCACGGCCTGGATGCGCTTGCGCCCGCCCGCCAGTATCGCGGCCCGCTGATTATCTTCCACGCGCAGAACGATAATATCGCCGACGGCGGGCCGCAGCAGATTAACAACATCACCGTCTCCACCGATCATACGCTAATGGTGATCAGCGGGAGCGGGCACGGCACCCAACTACTTCAGCCGGACGTCATCGCCAAAGCGGTCGCGTTCTTCACACGGGTCTGCAAGTCCTGAGAGCGCCTGCTGGCAGCCCACCCGTAAACGAGTGGGCTGCGGACGGCAAGCCCGCTCAAGCGGGCTATGCGGGGTGGGTCAGGCTCCTTCTAGGGCTACAAGAAGGGAGAGCCCCATTGATGGGGCTTGCCGCCCACAGCCCGGTCCTTTAGGGTTGTGCCGGATTTCCATACTCTGAGCGAGAAGGAGCGTTCTCAATGGGCAAGCTACCGCTGCGCGCGGCGATCATCGGCATGGGCGGCTTTGCGCAGGAGCATCACCGGGTTTTGCGGGCGCTGGAGCAGGAAGGCCAATGCCGGCTGGTCTGTACGTGCGATCCGAATCTGGAGGCGTTTCGGGAGAGCATGGCCGCGTGGCGGTTCGCCGAACGGGGCGTGCGCGCCTTTCCCGATTACCGGCAGATGCTGGAGGCGTGCGCGGCGGAACTGGACCTGGTGACTGTGCCGACCCCCGTACCACTCCATGCGCCGATGCACCGCGCCTGCGTGGAGCACGGCCTGGCCTGCTATCTCGAAAAGCCGCCCACGCTCGATTCTGCCGAGCTGGAGGAGATGCTGGCGGCGGAGGCGCGCGCCGCCAAAAGCACGATGGTCGGCTTTAGCTTCATCGTGGAAGCGCCCCGACAGCAGTTGAAGCAGCGGCTTCTACAGAGGGAGTTCGGTCCGGTGCGCGCCGTGCGCTTCCTGGGCCTCTGGCCGCGTGCGACCACCTATTTCACCCGCGCGCCCTGGGCCGGGCGCCTCCTGCTCGACGGCAAACTGGTGCTGGACTCCTGCATCGGCAACGCGATGGCCCACTACATTCACAACCTGCTGTTCTGGGCCGGGCAGGAGGAACTCCTCTCCTGGGAGCCGGTGGTCTCCGCGCAGGCGGAACTCTACCGCGCCCACGCGATAGAGAGCCTGGATACCGTCTTTGCACGCGGCCTCTGCGCCAACGGCGTCGAGGTACAGGTGGCGGCGACGCATGCCGTAGCGGGGCCACATGAACAGTGGGAGCGGGTGGAGTGCGAGCAGGCGGCGATCACCTACATTACGCGCCGTGGCTACCGCATAGATTGGAAGGACGGCAGGCAGGAGGCCGGGCCGGCAGACAACCGCGACCTGCTGCTGGAAAACGTCCGGGACTATTTCCGCTATCTGCGCGGCGAAGCGTCCCGTCCGCTGACGCGCCTGATCGACTCGCGCCCGTTCGTAGGCTTCTATGACCTGCTTTTCGTTGCAGCCGGAAGCATCGCGACCGTGCCCGAAACCTCTATCCAACGCACGCCGGTGCCCAGTGAGCCGGGCGAGTACGTAGCCGTTGAGGACATCCGTGCAGCCTGCGAGGACTTCCTTGCCACCGGGCGTTTCCCCAGCCAGCAGGGAATGGCCTGGGGGCAGACGGGCGGCCAGGCCACCGAGGCGCAAATCCCGCAACTGTGGGCCGTCGTGGAGAAGATCGCCGGGACGATCAACGCCCCAACGCATTGAGGAGGACTTCGCTCATGGCTGAAGGTTATCGAACCGTCTTTCCTGCCCCGCGCCAGGTGATCCTGGAGCCGCACACCTACGAAAGCCCGAAGGCCGGAGAGGTCTTGATTCGCACCGAGCGCACGCTTATCAGTACAGGCACGGAACTGACCGGGCTGAGTGGCGATTTTCCGCCTAACTCGCGCTGGGCCAGATATATGCGTTATCCCTTTGTCGTCGGGTACAGCAATGTGGGCAGGGTGCTGGAAGTGGGCGAGGGCGTAGACAACGCACGCGTGGGCGACCGGGTCATGAGCATGGCTCCGCACGCCACCCATGCCCTCTGCCTGGCCAAGCGTCTGCATCCGATCCCGCCCGGCGTGGACAGCGAGGCGGCCAGCTTTGCCACATTGGGCGAGATCGTGCTGGGCGGGGTGCGCCTGAGCCGGGTGATGCTGGGCGAATCGGTGGTCATCGTCGGGGCCGGGCTGCTGGGGCAGCTGGCAGCGCGTTACTGCTGGATCGCGGGCGCCTGGCCCGTCATTGTCGTGGACCCGGCGCAGGGACGGCTGGAATTTGCGCGGGCGGGCGGGGCCACGCATGTCCTGCCGATGACGGCGGAGGAGGCCGTGCCGGAGGTCGAGCGGCTGACCAAAGGCCGCATGGCCGATGTGGTTTTCGACATTACCGGCAATCCGGTGGCGATGGTCGGAGCGGTGAAACTGGCGCGCAAGCTGGGACGGGTCGTGCTGCTGGGCAGCCCGCGCGGCCCCGTGACCATAGACCTGCATGAGGAGGTACACACGTTGGGCCTGGAGATCATTGGCGCGCACAACATGGTCCACCCGCCCGCCGAGACGCCCAATACCCCCTGGTCCATCGCCCGGCACATCGAGCTTTTCTTTGACTGGCAGGATGCCGGCGTGCTGGATGTGCGCCCGCTGATTACCCATCGCTACCCCTGGCGGCAGACTCCGGAAGCCTTCCAGATGCTCCTGGAAGACCGCACCCGCGCCCTCGGCGTCGTCCTGGACTGGTCTGTAGAATAGCCGGTGATCCGCGTGACACGGACGGAGAGAACAGGAGGAGAGACGTGGACACTGTGAGGTTAGCGGCATGGCAGGGGCGCTGTGTAGACGGCGACGTGGAGGCAAACCTGGCGGCGGCGCACCGGGCGATTATCGAGGCGGGGGAGCAACAGGCCGATTTCCTCTGTCTGCCGGAGGCGTTTCTGAGCGGGTACGGCAGCCGCGCGCTGGTCGAGCGCGGGGCCATGTCGCTGGAGGATGCGCGCCTGGCCAAACTCGTCGCCGAGGCCGCCCGCCGCGATCTCGTGCTGCTCGTCGGATTGGCCGAGCGGCTCTCCGAGGGCGCCATCGGCAACACCGTCGCCATCTATGCCGAAGGGAAGCGGATGGCCACTACCGCAAGACGATGCTGACCGGCGGCGACGCCCGCGACATGGGCTTCTGCCGCGATTACGACCTGCCGGTATTCCAGGCGAAGGGCCTCACCTTCGGCTGTATCATCTGCCACGACTCTTCATTTGTCGAGCCGGCCCAGACGCTGGCCTACCAGGGCGCGCAGGTGATCTTTAGCCCGCACTACAACGCCATTGTAATGGCGGGTATGGACGAGCATCGAATCAAGGTGCGCAACAACCACATCGGGCTGGCGGCGCTCTTGGGCGTGTTCGTCGTGCGCGCCAACGTGATCGGCATGGGTACCATCCTGCCCGACGACCTCGGCTACGGCGATAGCGCCATCTTCGACCCCAACGGCGTCGCCATCGCGGAGGCGGGCCTGTTCCGCGAGCGGCTGATCGTCGCCGAGATAGACCCTGCGGTGGCGGCGCGCTCCGGCACGGCGCGGCGGGATGAACTGCCAGATCGCGTGCGCTCTCAACTGGCCGAGACGCTGCAAACCTATCGGCGCACGGACCCGACCCGCGCGCCCTCCGGCGAGGACTACGGCGGTCGGAGGTAAAAGCCCATCAACCAGCCTTAAACGTCTGGAGTTTGTTATAGCTCGCCGATCAGACCGGGCTGTGTGTTATAATGCAGGCAAGGTTTCAACCGCGCCGTTGCTATCAGCGGCGATTGAAAGGGGGAAAGCATCATGGCGCAGGCGACACTCCAGCGTGTGTTGGAAGACATTCGAACGCTGGATTTGAGTGAACTAGGATCGGTAGAACGCGCTATCCAGCAACGGCTGGAAAGGGCGGGGTATTCGCCTCAAGAGTGGAAAGCCATGCAGACGCTGGTGGAGGCCGGGCTGTTGAAAGAGATCAAGCCCCGCTGCCAACAGAGCACGGTAGACTACGTGCCAGTTCCCATCCAGGGCAAGCTGCTCTCCGAGACCATAATCGAGGAGCGCCGCTAGTGGCGGACGTCTATTTTGCCGATACCAGCGCCCTCTCCAAACGCTATGTCGCTGAGCCAGGCGCCACGTGGCTCCTGGCCCAGCTAGATCCGGCCACCGGCTGCACGGTCTATATCGTGCGCATCACGGCCGTGGAACTCGCGGCCGCCCTCACTCGCAGGAGCGGGGCGGGATGCTTGCCTCTGTGGACGCTAACGCGGCGCGCATGGCTTTTCGAAGTCATCTGGCCACCGAATACAAGGTGCTCGAGGTGAGTGAAGCGCTGGTCGATCAGGCGATGACTCTGGCGGAAACGCATGGGTTGCGCGGCTACGATGCCGTACAGTTGGCGGCCGCGCGGAGTGTGCAGGCAAGCTACCTCGCCGCCGGTCTGCCTCCGATCACCCTGCTTTCTGCGGATGCTGAACTCAATGTGGCGGCCACAGCCGAAGGGCTGAGCGTCGAAGACCCCAACGCGTACCCGTAAGGGACCGCTGGAGGAACCGGGCCGGCAGGGGTGGCGGGCCAGATCCCCGGAGGTACGGCGCCATTCTTCAAGCCACAGGCTGCTCGAACAGCGCGAGCCAATCTAAGTGGCTTGTGGCGACGGCCTCCGGATGGGCGCGGCTGCGCACCAGAAAACCCGGCACCTCCGCTCGTCCCGTGGGGTAGGAGGGATCGCTATAGCGCAAGTCCAGGCTCCAGCGCACTCTGTCGGATGTGTTGGGAACCGAGCGATGCACCATCTTGTGCTGGAGGACCAGGACGCCGCCCAGCGGCAGGGGACAGTCCACGACCGTATGCGGCGGGAGCGACTCATCCCGAATACCGAGATAGGACCCTAAATTCTCGTGCGGCAGGCGGCCCCAGCGATGGCTGCCCGGAATGACCTGGAGCGCGCCGGTCTCCATCGGGGCGTCCACCAGGGGAATCCAGAAGTTGACCATCGGGGTCTCGTCGGCTTCCGGGCGCAGGTAGCCCAGGTCTTGATGCCAGGGCACGACGCCAATCTCATGCGCGGGCAGTTTGGCACGCAGGTTAAACTGCGGGTGTGCCAGTATCTCCGGCCCGATCAGCGATTCGACGATGTCCAGCAGCGCCGGATGGGTGAGGACGGCGAACATGCCTGCCGTCTTGTGGCCCTTGCCCTGAATGGTGGCCCAGAGGTCGGTAGGGTCGCCGAGCGCCTGGCCGATGCGCGCCAGACGGCGATCAAACGGCTCGCCCTCGAAGATGTTTGTCAGCCGTCCTGCCGTCTGCGCCTCCCGCGCCCGCCTGTCCACCACCGCTTCTAACTCCGCAATCAAGGGCTGGAAATCCGCCGGGTCCAGCGCCTTTTCCAGCAGCAGATAACCGTTCTCACGGAAGAAAGCGATCTGTTCCTTGTTAAGACCATTCATCTTTCTCTTCCTGATTCACCCTGAAATCGCTTCTCCGAGGTATAGGAGGATAGCGCCTTGTTTATTCTTCTGCCGCGCTTCTCCTTGAGAAGGAAGACATGGCGTAGAGCGCGGCGGCACGGCGGGAGAGATAGACATACTCGACAGCGGCGGCCAGTGAGAACGCCCCCGCCGCCACCCACATTCCCGGCAGATGCAGTGCCACGCCCAGCGCCAGCAGCCCGCCGTGTGTCGCCAGGTTGATTCCCATGCCCCGGTAGATCAGGCGCGTTGCGCCCCCGGCGACCAGCAGTCCCCGCGCCCAGGAGCCGAGCGCCGTGATGAGCGGCAGCGCCACGCAGGCGCCGACGGCCAGATGCGCGTAAGGCCGCAGATCCGCAGGCAGGTGGATGACCCTATCCAGATAGAGGCCCAGCAGCGGCGTGCAGACGAGGATGGCCGCCGCGCCGGAGGTGACGCCGCCGACCAGCCAGGTAAATTTGCGGAGGGCAGGCTGCGCCTCCGGCTTCCGGGCCTGCGCCACCGTGATCTCCTGCAAGGCCATTCCCCACCCACGCAGCACCATCAGCACCATGAAGGCGACCGGCCAGGCCGCCAGCGTCGCCTGCGGCGCGCTCAGTCGGGCCAGCGCCGCCGAGGTCATCGGCTGGGCCAGCAGCGTCAGCAGGGTCGTAGCGGCCAATGGAGCATGAAACCGGAAGATTTCTCGCTGGGTCAGCGGCTCCCCGTCCAAATCCCTCTGCGGCAGCACATCACGGCGCACGACCGGCAGGGCGAACCGCGTGGTCGCTATCGCCTCCGTAATCACGGCGATCATGAGCGTCAGTCCGCCGACCTGCACTCCCGGCAGCTTTCCCCACCACGCCAGCACGACCGCCGCGCTCACGGTCGCCAGCAGCCGCAGCGCCGTTCCCCAGGAGACCAGGTGCGTCTGGCCGTGCCGCACCAGAATGCCCTGGTAGAAGCGCCGCCATGCAATCGCCGCCGTCCAGAACAGCATGAGCTGCATGGCCGGGCGCGCCGCCGCCACAATGGGGGCCGGCTGGCCCATCAGGTCGCCCGCAATCCAGTAGAAGAGCGGCGTGAAGGCGACCAGCGCCGTCAACGCCGTGCAGCCGCAGCAGAGGCAGAGCATGAAGCGGCGCAGCGCCCGGTACGAGGCGGCGTCCTTGACCAGCGCGATGGCTGTCGCCAGCAGCATGATCACCGGGCTTTCGACCAGCAGCGACAGGGCCATCGTCAGGCCCCAGGCCGCCAGGTTCAGGGGTGGATCGGGCAGCCGCCCGATGGCCCCCTGCACCGCCGGGCCTTCCAGCATCATCAGCTCAAAGCTGACCGCCAGCGGCAGCCACAGCCGAAAGATCGTGCCGACCCGCATCGCACCCGGTTCGCGTTCTGCTTCTGCACAGATAGAGATCGCGCTCAAGCCCTATGCCTCCCATTGGAGAGGATTTGCAGCACCCTGCCAACCGGCAGGAGCGGCAATGCCCTTCCGATACGCGGGAAGTTTCGGCGGGGCATGCCGTTATCCCTGCCGGACGGCAAAAAGGACATCTAAGACGCTGCCTAAGGCGTGTGCAGGTCTATGTTCGGCGGGCTCCAGGTTTGCGTGTAGCGTTTCCAGCCGGAGTGCCCATCGGCAAACACGTAGTTGGCGCCCTCTTGATGCCGATGGGTCGCCATTGCGCCGGTGATGGCATCCATTTCGTTGTACCCGTCCGGCGTCAACGGATTCGCAGGCGGATAGAACCAGGGATGGTAGATGTCGTCGCAGAAGGGGTCTACGCCGTTGGCCTGCTGGCTGCGCCGCTCGGCGTAGATGATGGTATCGGCAGGCCGTCGGATGCCCGCATCGGTGAGACCCCAGATAAAGTAGCCGTTGACCAGATAAGAGATGACGTTGGGGCCGCCCGGATGGTACTGCTGCGGGCAGAGCGGATCGAATGGGGCCGGATCGGAGGGGCAGGCGTAGAGATGCTGCTTGAACTGCTCATCAGGGGCCTTTTTGCCCTGTCCGGTATAGGGAAAGATGATGTCAAAGATGGAGCCTAAGTCCGGGTCTTCCTTGCTGCCGTCCGCGTCATCTATCTGCGGTTGGGATGTGGTGAAGGCTTTGGTTTGTGGGAAGCGCTCATCATAGTCTTCCGTATACATCCGGGTTGCCATCCCGATCTGGCGCATATTGGAAAGGCAGGCGGTCTTGCACGCCGCCTCCCGCGCCTGCGAGAAGACGGGGAAGAGTATCGCTGCTAGAATGGCAATGATGGCGATAACGACGAGAAGCTCGATAAGAGTGAATCCTGCGCGCATTGTCCTTTGCATCATGTCTTCCTTCCGGTAGGCTAAAGTAGACTTCATTAAATGCTTAATCTTGACTATCGCTCATTATAACATGGCCCCCTCTGCACGGCAAGCAGATAGATCGGCACACGCACCGGGCCTCTAGAAATGCTGCGGGCGTCTGCCTCTAGCAGATTACGCCCTGGCCTGGCTAAATGCCGATAATCTTTGTAGGAAAGAGCGCCCCGGTATGTCGAATACAGATACCGGGCGAGGCAGCGCGGTTCGAAGCCGCGTCCGGCGCCTGCCCCGCGATAAGGAAAGACCGCTATGCGAACGCTTCACGCCAGCCTTTCATGCACGGGGTGTACCCCCTCACATGAAAACGCCTCTCCCCTCTCCCGCAGCGCCGGGAGAGGGGGCGGGGATGAGGGCTATGTTCACCTCATGAGAAGAGGGACGGCGCTAAAACGCGCCCTGTCTGCCTGCCTGCTCGTAGGTCTGGCTATGGCGCTGCCGCTCCGGGTGAGCGCCGTGATGGCTCGTCCCCTGCAGGCGGAAGCCGCGATGCCCAGTCCCGATCCCGAGGCGACGCCAACAACCAAAATCACGTCAGGCTGCGTGCTCGCTATCCTCGTTACCGACGCGCCGCAGCTTTCCGGCTCCTTCACGGTAGACGCCGAGGGCAAGATCCATTTCACCCTGACCGACGAGGAGGGCGGCCATAAGGAGGAGTGGGATGTCAACGTCCAGGGCCGGACGGCGGAGGAGGCGCGCGGAGTCATCGCGGAGAGCCTGAAGCGCTACATCCTCGCCCCGGAGGTGCAGGTCATCCTCGCCAAGCTGCCGCGCGTGCGCGTCTTTATCTCCGGGGCCGCCCAGACCACCGGCAAGCTCGATCTCTCGCCGAAGGCCCACCTCTCCGACGCCCTGGCCGCCTGCCACTACAAGCCCGAGGCCGATCTGGCCAACATTCGCATTCTGCGGCAGGAGAAAGGCGACGGCAAGACGCCGGGCAAGGTGCGCACCCTTGCCGTCAACTTCGCCGCCTTCATGCGCGGGGAGAGCCAGGACGACCCGGCCCTGGAGTCCGGCGACAAGATCATCCTTCCGGCGGTGCCGGCCCCAACGGTCTCCGCCGAACCCAAGCTCGTCCGCATTGTCGGGGAGGTCAATCGCGAGGCCAGCCTGCCGCTCAGCCCCGGCATGACCCTGCGCGACGCCTTCGACCGCGCCGGAGGGCTCAAGGAGACCGCCGACCGGGAGAAGATCCGCCTGGTGCGCGGCGCGGACGGCCGCATTCTGGAGGTAGACGCCGACCGCGTGCTGGCCAACGACCCCGTACATAACCTGCCGTTAAGCGCGGGCGATCTCATTATCGTCGGGCAGCGCGACCGCAGCCTGCGCTATGCGGTGCTGGGCGAGGTGCTGGAGCCCAATACCTTCGACTGGAACCCAAAAGAAAAGGTAACGCTCCTGCGCGCCCTGGAGATGGCGGGCGGGCTGACCAAGAAGGCCGACCGCCGCAAGGGGCTGCTCCGCAAAGGCTACCTCAATAACCCCGCCGAGACGCGCGATCTTCCTTTCGACCTGGAACTGATCGCCAAAGGCAAACAGCCGGATTGGGAGATCGAGCCTGGCGACGCCGTGTTCGTGCTGCCCAAACAGCATCGTCCGAGTTTTCTCCAGCAGATCGCGCCCCTTCTCTTCCGGTTCCTGCCCTTCGGACTCTAAGGGCAGACTCGCCGCCGAAAACCCGGCATCCTGGTCAGGAGGGCCGGCGTCCATGAGCGGGAATAACCACCCATAGGGAAGATGGAGCGCTCTTGATCCCGGGGAAGGCTGCATCCAAAGTGGAAACGGAGGTCGCAGCGGACAGGAGGTCGCTTCCGTGGAGACGAAGGGCTTCTCGCGGCAGGGAGGACCTGCGAGGGCGCTACGTCACGTTCGCGCGCTATCGGCCCCACCGCAGCGGACCTGTCGCCCGCTGCGCAAACACACGCCCGTCAGGCCAGAAGGGAAGCCTGCCCAGGATGGGAACCGCTTCTGCCGGAAGGGGCTGGACGGCGAGCGCTCCTGGCGGCGCGCTTTCGAGAGGCGGCCCTGTGCAGGGCACGTGAGCGCGTTGCGTCGGGGAGGTATCCTCACAACGGGCCATCACATTTGGAACTGCGTGCAGAGGGTCATGCAGGGTGGTGGCTCCTCCTTCCAAAGGATGAGGGATGAAGGATGAAGGATGAAGAAAGCAACCATCCTTGTGTATCCTTCATCCCTCTTTCCGCTCTTAATTCCTTCATCCTTCATCCTTACAAGGCCGGGTGGCCGCTTTGAGGGAGGCGACGTAATCGCGGACGTGCGCCAGCAGATCCGGCCCTTGAGAGTGGCGGTGGATCAGATCTACGAGCGCGCTGCCCACGACCGCGCCGTCGGCGAACGCGCAGATGCGCCGCACGTGCTCCGGCTGGGAGACGCCAAAGCCCACGCAAACCGGCGTGTCGGTCTGCGCCTTGATGCGCGCCACCACCTCCCGTAGCTCGGCAGGAACATCCTGGCGCGCGCCGGTGACGCCCGTGCGCGAGACGCAATAGATGAACCCCGTCGAAAGGCGGCTGACGATCTCGATGCGCTCCGAGGTGCTGGTCGGGGCCAGCAGGAAGACGGTATCCAGGTCGTGAACGGCGGCGATGCGCTTCCATTCGCCCGCCTCCTCCGGCGTCAGGTCGGTCAAGATATGGGCATCCACCCCGGCGGCGTGAGTATCGGCAGCGAAGCGCGGCAGCCCATAGCGGCGGACCGGGTTGTAGTAGGTCATCAAGATCAGCGGCAGATCCGGGGACGCTTGGCGAATCGACTGCACAATGGAGAGCGTCTTTGCCGTGGTCATGCCGCCCTCCAGCGCCCGCTGGGACGACGCCTGTATGCTGGGACCGTCGGCCATTGGGTCGCTGAAGGGTATGCCGATCTCCACGGCATCGGCTCCCGCCTGGCCCAGCGCGGTCACGATCTCGACGGTGCCCTCCGCCGACGGGTCGCCCGCCGTCACAAAACAGATCAGCGCCTTCTCGCCCCGCGCGCGCAACTGCTCAAATCTCTGCGATAAACGACTCACGCTCTCTCCTTCTCTAGCGTAGCGGGTGGTTTATTCTAATCTCAATGAGCGCACGACCGTATCCATGTCTTTGTCGCCGCGACCCGAGACGTTGAGGATGACGATGGTTTCCGGCCTCAGTTGCCCCTTCATCTTGTCCAGGTAGGCGACGGCGTGCGCGGACTCCAGGGCGCAGATGATGCCCTCGGTGCGCGCCAGAAGCTCTAGGCCGGCGAGCGCCTCAGCGTCGGTGATGGCGACGTAGCGGGCGCGGCCCGTATCTTTCAGATAAGAGTGCTCCGGGCCGACTCCTGGATAGTCCAGGCCCGCCGAAATCGAGTGCGACGGCGCGACCTGCCCGTCTTCGTCCTGAAGCAGGTAGCTGGCGGAACCGTGCAGCACGCCCGGAATGCCGGCGGTCAGAGGCGCGCAATGCCGCCCGGTCTCCAACCCCTCGCCCGCCGCCTCCACGCCGAGAAGCTGCACGCTCGCATCCTGGAGGAAAGGATAGAAGATGCCCATCGCGTTGGAGCCACCGCCGACGCAGGCGATCACGTAGTCGGGCAGGCGTCCTTCGCGCTCAAGCGCCTGCGCCCGCGCCTCCTGACCGATGACCGCCTGGAAATCGCGCACGATCATCGGATAGGGATGCGGGCCGACGACCGAGCCGATGATGTAGTGGGTGTTGCGGACGTTGGTGACCCAATCGCGGAACGCCTCGTTGGTGGCGTCTTTGAGGGTGCGCGTGCCGCTGGTGACCGGTATGACGCGCGTGCCCAGCAGCCGCATGCGGGCGACGTTGAGCGCCTGGCGGTGGATGTCCTCCTCGCCCATATAGACATCGCACTGTAGGCCGAAGCGCGCGCAGACGGTAGCGGTGGCGACGCCGTGCTGTCCCGCGCCCGTCTCCGCGATGATGCGCGGCTTGCCCATCCGCCGCGCCAGCAAGACCTGCCCGATAGCGTTGTTGATCTTATGCGCGCCCGTGTGGCAGAGGTCCTCCCGCTTCAGGTAGATCCGGGCGCCGCAATGGGCCGAGAGCCGTTCGGCATGATAGAGCGGCGTGGGCCGCCCGACATAGTCGTGCAGGTAGTAGCTCAGTTCTTGCTGGAACGCGGGATCGGCCTTAGCCTGCTCATATTCGGCGGCCAGCTCGTCCAGCGCCGGAATAATCGTCTCCGGCACAAAGCGCCCGCCATAGTCCCCAAATCGCCCGCGCGCATCCGGCACGACACCGGAAGCTATCGTGCCGGGCAACGCCGGAGCCGCACTTACCTCTGCCATTGTGGTTCCACACTCCTCACCAAAAGATTGCTCCTATCATTATACACTGGATTGCGCGGCTTGCGATAGGCCAAAATGCGGTAGGCAGACCGGAGAGCCCGTCTGAGAGAGGCGAAGCCGGGCGATTGGCGCTCATTCCGAGCCACGAACCACGAAGCCCGAATCACGGGCGTTGAAGCAGAGCGGTTAGCGCTAATCGCGTGACAAAACGCCATTCTTGTGTTATGATTCCCATTGGAAGGGCAATCCTGTCCCTTTTGCCTGGCTATTCTGTCCCGCTAGCCAGCGAAACAGCCGAAGGTATGGTCTGATGAGTCCAACGCAGTGCCCAACCGAGATGTTGTGCATCCTCTTCAGCGATATAGTGAGCTCCACGCCGCCATGGGTAAAGGCGCGTCGAGAAGGCCAGGATGCCGCTTATAACGCGGACCTCTACCGCTCTCTCTGCCTGTGGCGGGAAGCCCTGCGCGTTGCCGGCGCCTCCTTCCTGAAAAGCACCGGCGATGGCGTGATGGCCGTCTTTGGCGATCCGCACGCGGCGCTGCAAGCGCTCGTGCAGGGACGGCGCGCGCTGAGCGCGGACGCTTTCGGCAAGACCGTTTCCCTGCGCGTCGGCCTGCACATCGGCGCGGTCAGCCGCCTGCCGGATGGCGACATCGCAGGGCCGGACGCGGCGCTCGGCGCGCGGATCATGGAGGCGGCACAGGGAGGCCAGATCCTCGTTTCCGAGTCCTGGGCCAGCCAGATCAAGCCCTATCTGCCCGCCGAATACCGGCTGCACGACCTGGGCGAAGCCCGGCTAAGGGGCTTTGATACACCCGTTCGCCTCTTCCAGCTTAGCGCGCCGGGCTGGCTGGAGGCGGCGCTGCCACCCAGCCCCAGGAGCAACCTGCCCCCGCCGCTGGATCGCTTCGTCGGGCGCAAGCGGGAGCTCCGGGCGCTGCGCCGCTATCTGGCCGATCCGGTGCAGCGCTGCGTCACGCTGGTCGGCACGGGCGGCTGCGGCAAGACGCGCCTGGCCCTGGAGGTGGCGCGCGAAGCGCAGGCCGACTTCCCGGACGGCGTCTATTTCGTGGCGCTGGAAGAGTCCACCGAGGCGGGCCATGTGCTGGCGCGCCTCGCCTCGGCCCTGTCTCTCTCGCTCAGCCCAAACGCGGACATTCTCTGCCTGCTGCAGGCCGCCCTGACAGGACGGCGCGCGCTCCTGGTCCTGGACAATTTCGAGCAGGCCCTCTCGGCGGTGTGCGTGGTCTCTACCCTGCTGGAGACGCTGCCCGCTCTGCGCCTTCTGGTGACCAGCCGGGAGCCGCTTCAGGCGCATGGCGAGCGGATCTATGACCTCGACCCACTGGAGGTCCCGGCGCCGGACGCTTCCTTGCGGCAAACGGCCACCTGCGAGAGCGTCCGGCTGTTCGTCGAGCGGGTGCAGGCCGTCCATCGCCAGTTCAAGCTGACAGAAGCGAGCGCGCCGGAGGTCGCCGCGATCTGCCGCGCGCTCTCCGGCCTGCCGCTGGCGCTGGAGATCGTGGCGGCGGAAGCGCGCTATCGTCCCCTGGCCCAGTTGCGCTCAGAGATACACGCCGAGCTGCTCGACATTGAAAGGCGCCTGCGCGACAGCTCTCCCCGACAGCGGACGCTGCGCGCGACGTTTGAGTGGTCCTATCGCCAACTGAGCGAGGCCGACCGTGCTCTCTTCGCCCAGTTGGGGCTGTTTGAAACCGCCTTCAGCGAGGCGGACGTGTACGACGTGTGTACTGGGGCCGACCTGGGAAGCGGTTTGCGCCGCTTGCAGGACAAGTCGCTGATCTGCTTCGACCAGACGGCGAGCGAGCGGCCCTATCGCCTGCTGATTCCGCTGCGCGAGTACGCCCGCGACTGTCTTGGCCCGCCGACGGGCGCGGTGCGCCGGCGGTTCATCGCGGCCTTTACGCGGAAAGCCCAAAGCCTGCGCGATGCCTACTATGACAACGATGAGGGGCGCGCTTTAAGCGGCATGCGGGCCGATCTAGATAATTTTCGCGCTGCCTGGATGCTGGCGTGCGAGGATGGCGAGCCGCAGATCATCGCCGACCTGGGAATGGCAGTCACCTTTTTTGCCCCCCTGCTGCCGCGCGCGACGAACCTGGAAGCCTGGCTGGACACCACCCTGAGCGCCCTGCGGCGGCTCAACGATACCTACCGCATCGGCAAACTGTTGAACACGCGGGCGCGGCTGGCCAGCACGCGCGGCGCGTTTGTGCAGGCCGTGCAGTTTCAGTCCCAGGCGCTGGAATGCTTGCTGCCCTGCGGCGCTCCTGGCGAGGTCGCCGATCTGCACAGCACGCTGGCCTTTTTCGCCCTGCGCGCTCAAAACTATGCCCTGGCCGAGACCCATGCCCGCCAGGGCATCGAATGGGCGCGCAAAGCCGACGATGGCGGTTCGGAGGCAATGGCGCTGTATGTGCTGGCCTGCGTGCTCACGCCAAGCGATCTGGAGCAGGCGACGAAGATGGCTGAGCGCAGCCTGGCGCTGTTTCAAAGTCAAAACCAGTCGCGCGGTATCGCCCATGCCAGCCTCGCCCTCGCCGCCATTGCGGAAGCGCAGGCTAATCTCGCTCTGGCCGAAGCGCGCTACCGCACGGCCGTGCGCCTGTGTTGGGAGAAAAGGGAGGAGGTGCAACTGGCTCGCTGCCTGGAAGCGCTCGCCAGGTTCTATGCGCGCTGCGGGGTCCTGACCTTAGCCGATGAACTGCTGACTGCCGCCGCTCATGCTCAGAGGACGCTTGGGATGCCGGAGACGGCCTCTCTCGCTTTGCCAGAAGCAGCGCATGCCCCATTAGAGGGCGAGCCGCCGACACTCGACCATGCTGTAGAATACGTCCTATCGGCGCCACCGGCGTTTCCATGAGGCTTCTGAGACCGCGAAAAGGAGGATACCAATGAATACGATTGCAACAGCTTACCCTCGAGGCGACCTTGCGGGCAGGTTCGGATTTCCGGTGTATACCATTCTCTTCCAGGTGCCTGGTATTGACGATCTGCGACAGGCTCCGCAGCTTCATTTCCAGGATCTGACCGAGGCCATCGGACATGACGGTCAAACCCGATTCTTTCACATCATGTATGACTACGACACGGATCGCGCCGCGCGCGTAGTAGAACTGATGGCCAGAAACTTTGCTGGGTTCTATGCCCAGTTGCTCGAGGCGCAAACCGAGGACGGAGAGACAAACGTTTTATGCCTGCCGGATCTCAACGACTCTCTAAGAGACTCCATGGAGCTGGTTGAGGTGAACTTGCGGGCCTCGAGATTTACGAACCCGTGCATCTTTCCCGGTGCCTGCCCTTGCAGCGCCATGATACTCACTCCGGCCCCAGACTGGAGCGTATCCTGTCCTATCGGCTGTCACTTTAACTGTGTCAACCACAACCTCCCGCTGTAAGCAGACCATCTTATCCGTCCGTTAGGATGGCGCCGACACGACCCATTTCACGGCGCGTGTCGGCGCCATTCGCATTTCCCGCAACGCAATCCCATCCAACAAAGGAGGAACAGAGCGCTATGCCAGCTAGAGCTTATTACCGAAAAGACCTGATGGAGAGGATGAGTTCGCAATTCCCGATCTGGACCATCCTCATTGATACGGGCGAAGATGAGAATCACACAAAATTCCCTCAACTGCACTTCCAGGATTTGACCGCAGCTATCCATCATGATGGCAAAACGCGGCTCTTCCACATCATGTACGACCATAACCTGAATCAGGCTAAGAAGATACTTGGCTACATGGAGAAGGATTTTCCTGGCCTCTATTCGCAACTGTTGGACGCAGAAACAGAATACGGAGCGACAAACGTGCTCAACCTGCCGGATATTCCAACAGCAGGCTCGGTTCTAAAAAAGTCCATGAAATTGATCCAGGGCACTATAAATAAGATTCGGCGAGATTACCTGGATAGTGGTTTAGAGCCAGGTACGATACCCTGTAGCACGTGTATGCTGACCCCCTCGCCAGAGTCAAACCTATCGGTTGCGCTGGGAGCGCACACCGGTGATGAGGACGGCGACCATAATCTAAAATTCGATGACGAGGAGAATCCGCCCGCTGGCGGTAGGGAAGGCGCTCAGGGAAAGCCTGGACGGTAGCTGCTGCGAGCGGAATGGGGCCTCTTTGCGGGCTATGGGAATTGCCGCCCATAGCCCGTCTTTTCGCCAGGCTATATCTTATCGGCCTGCCGGACGGCGCGGATGAAGGCTCTCAGCTTCGCGTGGTCTTTGCGGCCTGGCGCAGCCTCCACGCCGCTGGAAACGTCCACGGCGTAGGGGCGCACGGCGGCGACGGCCTCGGCGACGTTCTCCGGCGTAAGACCGCCCGCGAGGAGGACGGGCAGGCCGAAGCGCGCCTTCGCCTCCTTTGCCAGTTCCCAGTTGAAGGTCTCGCCGGAGCCGCCCAGCTTGTCCTTGTGATAGGCGTCCAGCAGCAGGGCGTGCGGCTGCTCCTGCGCGAGCGCGGCGGCGATCTCGTCGAGGCTGGCCGCATCCTGGATACGGAAGGCGCGCACCAGCCGCTTGCCGGAGCGCGGGAGCGCCGGCGCGCTGTGCGCGTAGTACTGGAGCGTATCGAAGTCGGGGCCGGAGACGTCCTGCGCGGCATCGGCGCAGACGGCCACCCGCGCGACGAACGGCGGCAGGAGCGCAGGGATCTTCCGCGCCTCCGGGTTATCGCCGATATAGCGGGGCGTCTGAGGCACGAAGATGAATCCGAGCGCGTCCGCGCCATAGTCTACAGCGGCGCGGGCGTCCTCCAGATTGGTAATTCCGCAAATTTTGATACGTGTTCGAGTTTCCGACATTTCTGTTGAATTCGTAGATGGGTGAGAAAGGCAGGAACCAATCTCTGATAATACGCGCCATTCCTCCTAGACTTTCCCGCTAACTTCCCAGATCGGCAGCCTTCGTGAAGAGGGACACCTGGAAATAAAGATCACGGGGTAAGCAGGCGGCGGAAGCCTTCCTGCTCCAAATGATGGTCTGTAGTAAGAGCATCCGTGAAACCAAAGTGGCGCATGAGAACAAAGCTTACAGCATCACATAGAGAATAGTCCTTATCGGGGCGCTGCTCAAGAAGCCTCATCCCTTCTCGATGATGCCCTTCGTCTACCCATACCACCGTAACACGAGGATGCACCAACAGCGCGTTCAGAAAAACAAGAACCGGAGCACGAGGCAGCCCTCGCGCCTGAGCCAAGGCAACAAACTCCGCAAGCACATAGCTGTAGACTACCTTGCGCCTGCGCCCTCGAAACAGCCTCACCGCTCGCTCATGGTCGTGCTCTTTGTCATTGTGATAGGCAGGAAGCCCGGAGGTATCCAGAAGCATCAGGGCTTCTTCCCATTCACAGGGGCACGGGGAGCGCCATACGCGCGGGCCAGGTCCGCGTCAATCCCCTCGTTATCGGTCCCTGTTGGGTATCCCAAGGAAACAATCGTCTTCTCCAGGGCCGCATCCGCAGCGGCAATCCCTTCGTCGGAGAACTCGTGCTCGTCCTCTCCTTCCGGAACAATCGTCACTTTATAGCGCCTCCGCTTGGGGAGCGAACTGATATGCTGGGTAAGTTCCTCCGGTGTGCCTTCAAAAACGTGGGGCTGTGCCATCTTCTTTTCTCCCTCTGGCTGCATACTCCTCCCATTATAACACAGCGATCTTACACTCGATAAAGCAGGGGACGCTCGGCGCTCCCCTGAAACCCCTAGCCAGCGCAGCCCCCGCTTTTCATTAGGAGTCCATCATCGCAAATCAACGTCTGCCATCGTCGGCCATCTTGAGCTTGTGCAAGAAAGGGAGGTGGGGTCAGGCCGTATCCGGCCTACTCGCCCTTTCTGCTCAGATAGTGTTTGAGGGCGGTTTTGATCTCTTCTATCTGGGCGGGCTGGACGTGCTCGCTACGCCAACGATCAGCGAGGTGAGAAGGCAAGTCATCCTCCGAGAAGGCAAAATAGAGAGCGCGCTGGTCTGCCCACTGCTTTTTAGGATACCGTTTTTTCATCTGCTCCCACCCGCGTACGAGAACCCGCTGGGCTGCGTCCCGCTGGCCTTCGCGCTCAAGGTAGCGGGCAAACCGTTTGTACGCAGCGTAGTTAACTCAAGTTGCTACCTTGCCTCTTCGAGAAAGCAAACGGTGATGCAAAAGCCGGTTTCCAGAGCGATTCTCTCTCAAACGTGTTCCTAGGTAGCAACTTGGGTTAGTTATTCGGCTCCAGTGCCAGCGCAATGCCTGCTTCGATCCAGGCTCGCTCCCGTTCCCAGTCGTTCAAAGCAGGCCGACGCGAAATTGCGAGCACTCCATTCCGTCTGGAAGGTAACGATCAGATCGTCGAAACATCTACGCGCTGCATCATTATCTCCGCCTCAAGATGATCGCGAACGGCGGTCATAGCATCGAACAGAGAATATTGATCCATTCTCGCCTCTACAAAAGCCGGCCGGCTCTCGACCTTAATTCGAGTCACGGATTCCGCCTATATCTCGTCCGAGCCCTAGGCCAGCACCTTCCGATGTTTCTGAGCGGGAAGCTCTGCGAACTTTTTGCCGGTATCCTTCGACAGGTTGGCATCCCCGAAATCGGCAATGCCTATGTAGTCCTTGAGAGCCTCCGCAAGGCTCTGCCCCTTGAGCGAGTTCTCTGGAGGGGAAGCTTTCTGGGCAGGCAGGTGAATAAGCCGGAAGCGCTCTTGTGGGGCTTGCTTCAGATAGTCTTGCAACTCCTCGCCGGTTCCTTCAATCATCTTGGGCAGTGCCATGTGCCTGGCCTCCAGTTCCATTGCTGCATTATAGCATGGCTTGCGGCATGTATTAAAAGATAGTGCCCGCGTAGGCGGGCACCAGGCCGCAGGCCCCACAGCGGCAGGGTTCAGCCTGCCGGGCTTGCCAACCGTCCGTCGCCGAGAGAAGCCAGGCGCGCTTGGCCGCTACCACTGCCTCTGCTTCCCTGCCGGGCTGGCGGACAAAACACCGTTGACAAGGTCAATGCGCCTGCGCTATACTGAGACGTTTCTCGCGCCTCTTTATACCGGGAAGGGAGACCGGGGCGGCAGGAAGTAAGGAGATTCGGGGTAAAATGGCGGTTCAGCACGAATTGAAGCTTTTTGCCGGGCCGGGCAATCCCGCGCTGGCGCAGGCTGTGGCCGATTGGCTGGACGTGCCGCTCGGCAAAATGCTCTATAGTCAGTTTGCCGATGGCGAAAACTACGTGCGGTTTGAAGAGAGCGTGCGCGGCACCGACGCCTATATCCTGCAGCCGACCTGCCCGCCGGTGGATACCAACCTGGTCGTGCTGCTCGAAGCCATTGATGCGCTGCGGCGTGCCTCAGCATGGCGCATCACGCCCGTGATCCCTTACTACGGCTACGCGCGCCAGGAAAAGAAAGACAAGCCGCGCGAGCCCATTACCGCCAAACTTATCGCCGACATCATCACGGTGGCGGGCGCCAATCGTGTCATGTGCCTCGACCTGCACGCCGATGCCATCCAGGGGTTCTTCAATATTCCGGTGGACCACCTGACCGCTCTCAACCTGTTCGTGGACTACTTCGAGCAGAAAATGCAGGACGGCCTGCAAAACGTGGTCGTCGTCTCCCCCGATGAGGGCCGCGTCAAGAAAGTCCGCAAGGTAGTGGTCGCGCTCAAGGCCCCGTTAGCCGTCGGCTATAAGCACCATCCCAGCCACATGGTCTCCGAGGTGACGCACCTGGCCGGCGACGTGCGCGGCAAAACCCCTATCATCGTCGAAGATATGATCACCACCGGTGGCAGCATTCTCCAGGCGGTGGATGCCCTGCTCGAACACGGCTGCAACCCCCAGATCCACATCGCCGCCACGCATGGCGTCTTCGCCCGCGACGCCCTGGAGCGGCTTTGCTCCCGGCCTGAGATCGCCGAGCTCGTCGTCACCGATTCCATCCCGCTGCCGCAGGCCCAACGCCACCCCAAGATCACCGTTCTCTCTGTCGCGTCTCTCTTTGGCGAGGCCATCCACCGTGCCAACAGCGACCTCTCGATCACATCCCTCTTCGATTGATAGACATCGCAAGGGAATAGGTTCCAGGAGGCAGGCTCTACTGCGGCTTCTCGATCCTATCCCTCCTCGATGGATAGACCTCAGAACCCTCAGAAACTTCAGAACCCTCAGCACCTCTTGATCCCATCCCTCTTGGAAGAATAGGACGATGATCTCTCAAGCGCGGATGTCCAGGCGGCTTCCGACAGAGCTGACCGTCGGCAGCAGCGTATCCACCAGATTCCTATCCGATTCCATTGCCTTCTTCAGCAGTTTGGCCGCTACCTCCGGGTTCTGGTCGGCGGCGCGCAAGAGGTTGGCGGTCATACCCGCCGAAGCGGTCTGTAAAGCGTTTACATCCATGTTCGTTGTTCTCCGGTTGTTGAATTGGAATAGCGGCTTAGGAGCGCTGCTGTAGACTGACCGTTAGCTCGATCTCGCCCAGCCCGAGGCAGATCGGCACGACCAGCGCCGGAATATTCAGCGTTGAGATCTTGACGTTGGTGCCCCGCACGATGGAAGGCGGCGTAATATCGCAAATGTAGCCGGCCTCCGAGAGTAGCGCCATCGCGTTGCCGGTTATCATATTGCCTAGTTCCGCAATGGCGCTGGCCGCCAGTTGATCAAACGTGCGAATCTGCTGGCCTAGCATCTGGGAGGCGATCCTGTCGGCCGTAATCAGGCTCATCCCATAGATAGCCTGGCCTTCCACCATGCCCGTCACGCCCGTTATAATATTGCACTGTTGGGAGGTGAAGACGCAGGGCCGCATCGCCAACGGTCCCTTCTCCGCCTTTATATTCAGCGCCGTCTCGATCACGCTGAACGCGGCGGTGATAAAGGGATTGACATACTCTACTTTCATCTCTGTGCTCGATTCTCCCTATCGGCCTTATCCGATTAGCTTCTGGACGGCCTCCAGGACTTTGTCCGGCTGGAACGGCTTGACGATAAAGTCCTTGGCCCCGGCGGCCACGGCCTCCATCACCATGTTCTTCTGTCCCATCGCCGTGCACATAATGATATTGGCGCTTGGATCGCGCTTCTTGATCTCGCGGACGGCCGTGATGCCATCCATCTCCGGCATGGTGATATCCATCGTCACCAGGTCGGGCTTGATCTGCAGATAAAGGTCAACGGACTCTTTGCCGTTGGCAGCTTCCCCAACGACCTCATAACCGCCCTTAGTCAAAATGTTTTTCAGCGTAATTCGCATGAAGAGGGCATCGTCGGTAATCAAAACGCGCTTTGGCATCGCTGGTATTGCCTCCTGTCCCCGTTCGCATGGACTGCGAACCGCTCCCGCTCCTTTCGTTCCTCTCTCCGAGAGCAGTTCTAGTATCGTCACAATTGCTTGTAATCTCTAGTGCAGATTGGCCCCGGCGGCACAGCCTATTCTTGCTCGCGGCGCCGATAGAAGAAGGGCAGCGGCGAATCGAAGCCGATCGCGCGGGCATTAAAGATGCGCTCCGTCCCACCGACGAACAGGACGCCCCCGGGACGGAGCGCCTGCCAGAATCGCGCATAGAGCCGCTCTTTGGCCGGGTCCGTAAAATAGATGACCACGTTACGGCAGCAGATCAGGTCATAGCCGGTCTCAAAGCGGTCGGCCAGCAGGTTATGCGCTCGGAAGGTGACGCGCGCCCGCACCGCCGGTTTGACCTGATAGGCCGGTTCCAGGGCGGCAGCGGACGGCGCCGCGCCAGGCTGGAGGGGAAGAAAGTAACGCTCCAGCGTCGCCGCATCCAGGTTCTTGACGTCCGACGCATGGAACAATCCCTCTTTCGCCCGAGCCAGAATTTTATGATCCAGGTCGGTGGCGTGGATGGTATGCGCTGCGCCGGGAGCCAATTGGTCGAGCAGGATAGCCAGGGAGTAAGGCTCCGCCCCATAGGAGCAGCCGGCGCTCCAGACCTTTAGAGGGCGCTTGCCGGCCAGCATCGGAGGCAGAATCTTCTCCCGCATCTCCTGCCACTTTTCCGGGTTGCGGAAAAGCTCCGAGACGTTGATGGTCATCCGGTCCAGGAACGCGGCGAACTCTTGTGGATTGCCCTCGATCAGTTGGTAATACTCCACGAAGTCGCGCGCTTTGGCCCGCTCGACCATATTGAGCAGGCGGCGGTGCATCTGCTGCTGCTTGTAGAGATTAAGATCAATGCCCGTCTTCTGGAAGACGCGCGCTTTGAACTCGCGATAGTCCGCCGTTTCCGTAAATCCTGACTCCGTCATCGGCGTGGGACCAGAAAGGTTGTGATCTGCTGCGTAGGAATTCATAGATTGAGGGCCCCCTTATCTCTGCGCGGCCAGGAGGTGATCTGGCGGACAATGGCCGCCGCCATGTCCGGCAGGGGAACGACCTGGGCGAGCGCCCCGGTCTCGTAGGCGGCGCGCGGCATTCCGTAGATAATGCTGGTGGCCTCGTCCTGAGCCAGGCAGAGGCCGCCTGCGGCATGGATGGCCTTAACGCCCAGGGCGCCATCGCAGCCCATGCCCGTCAGGACAACGCCGAGCACGCGCGGGCCAAAGCGCGCGGCGGCCGAGCGCATCATCACATCGGCGGCAGGACGCACGCCCCACAACGGCGGATCATCGTTGAGGGCGACGCGCCCCTGCGCATCCAGCTCCAGATGGCGCCCGCCCGGCGCGAGCAGCACAACGCCGCGTTCCGGCCTCTCGCCTGCCTGGGCCTCGCGCACCGTCAACGCGCAGGCGCTATCCAGGCGCGCGGCCAGAGAGCGGGTGAAGTTGGCCGGAAGGTGCTGCACCATCAGATAGGCGGCGTTGAGATCCGCAGGCAAGTGCGGCAGAATGGCCTCCAGCGCCGCCGGGCCTCCCGTCGAGGAAGCGATGGCGACCACGACCGTATCGGCATTCAGCTCATGTTCATGACGGGGGGAACAGGCGCGCGATCCAGGCGCCGCTGCCGCGTTCCCAGGCCCCAGAAGAGAGTCTTGCGGTCGGAACCACGATGCCGAAGAAGGGGCCGTCGGTAGGGTCTTGGCAGAGGGCGGGGACGCGCTACGCCCGACGAGCCCGGCCAGGCCGCACCGGTGCGCCTTGGCTGCTGCGCGCGTCTTGGCAATAAGCTCCTCCCCGACCGTTTCCATATTCAGGCTGATAGCCCCGGAGGGCTTGCAGACAAAATCCACCGCGCCCCGCTGCAGGCAGGCGATGGTCTTGTCCGCGCCTTCCGAGGTCTGGCTGGAGACCATCACGACGGGCGTGGGACGCAGGCGCATCAGCGCCTCCAGAAATGCCATGCCGTCCATGCGCGGCATCTCCAGATCCAGAGTGATCACGTCCGGCTGTAGTTCCGGCACCTTCGCCAGCGCGTCTTCGCCGTCTCGGGCTGTGGCGACGACCTCGATGCCCGGCGCCGAAGCCAGGATGCTAGAGACCACCTTGCGCATGAAGGCCGAGTCATCCACGACCAGAACACGCACTGTAGCGGCGCCCGGGTTGGGCGAATAGGGTTCGCTTTTGCTCCATGAGCTAGGCACGATAGGAAGCACCTCCTGGTTAGCCCTTGCCGGCGCTGGGCGCATCGAGCAGGGCCTCCGCGCTAAAGAGAGGCTGGGCCTGCGCGATGCGGTGCACCAGACGCGCCAGCACCCGCTCGATGTCCTGAGCGTTCAGCCCCAGCGTCTCCAGCGCGCAATCGCTGAGCCTGGCGTGCAGCCCATCGGCGCCCAGACCGACGCCCGCCAGCAGGCAGAGGATATTGGCAATATGCACCAGGGCCGTCAGCGGCGCGACCTGGCCGTTCTGCATCGGCTGATGGTGGCAGGCGATGGCCTGCTCCAGCGGCGCCGGCAGGTTCCACCGGGCCGCGATGCGCCCGCCCACCTCCGCATGGTCAAACCCCAGCACCGCCCGCTCCGCCTCCAGAAAAGTCAGGTTCTCGGTCTCCACGCGCTGCTGGATCAGGGCTATCGCGTCGCGGACATGCACTCCCAGGACAACCTTGCCGATGTCGTGAAGCAGCCCGGCGACGAACGCCTCCTCCTTTTCCGGATAGTGGGCGACTTCGGCCAGCATCTGAGCGGCCAGAGCGCAGGCCAGCGAGTGCCGCCACAGGTCGCCGCGTCCCAGCTCATAGCCGGCCACCTCTTTGCTCAGGGTGTTGTGGGTGGCGGCGGCAATCGCCATGTTGCGCACCGTCCGCATCCCCAGCAGGATCACGGCATCGCTGACGGTGCCGACGGCGCGCGGCAGGCCGTAATAGGCGGAGTTGGCCAGTTTCAGTATGCGCGCCGCCAGGCTCTGGTCGGTGCTGATGACGCTGGCGACGTCGCGGGCGGAAACGCCTTCGTCGTTGGTCATCCGCATGATCTGGAGGACGGCAGAGGGCAGCGCGGGCAGGTGGCGTACCGCCTCGACGATGCTCTCCAGCGTGACGCGCGCGCCCTGCGCCGGCCCCTGTGGACTGCCAGCGCCCGCTGCCTGCCGGAGCCGTCGCGCGGTCTCGGAAGAGCGGGCTCTTGCCTCCGCCTCAATTATCCTATGCGATCGCTGCTCCATGCGTTTCGTCTCGCTTCTTGCTCAAATACCGCTCTCTTTTCTGCATCCCTGACGGGACCCGGCCCTGTTTTGCCGGGCGGTCCGGCAGCGGCGGGGGAACCGGGGATGCGGATGCTGCCTGCGCCCGGCATGCCGGCAGGTACCTCGCGATCGGCCAGCGATACTAGTTCTCGCTCGCCCTGCCCGATGGTCTTGACCCGGACGCAGCCGTTGGCATACAGATTTACCGTGCGCCCCACGGAGCCGCCCAGATCGGCCGCCAGAATACAGAGGTTGCGCTTGCTCAGTTCGGCCTGCACGGCGGCGGCGTTGCGTGAGCCGATCTCCAGGCGTGTCCCCTGGCCGCCGCTCGCGAACAGCTGCGCTCCGCCGGCCAGCGCCACCCGAATGCGCTCGACCACCGCGCCCAGCTTGATCATTTCCTGTAGGAGCAGCGGGATCGCCGTGTCCGCGAACTTGCCCGGGCTCGGCTCATGGCCGGCGCTGTTGGGCAGAACGACGTGGGCCAGCCCCGCCACGCGCGCCTGCGCGTCATAGGCGCAGACGCCGATGCAGGAGCCAAGCCCCAGCGCTATCAGGACGTCCTCGGGCGACCGGGTGACCTTGACCTCGGCCATGCCCACCATCAGCGCTTCTCCCATTTACCCGTCCATCCGCAAGGCGTCGAGCAAGGCAGCATGACTGCCGGGCTCAGGAACATAGATGAAGAAGCCATCTAGCACGCCGCGCTCTTCCTGGAGGCGCGTGACAATGGTAATGGCCCTGTCCTCCGCCGAAGCGAACGTCGAGGCAATGGTGGATAGGATGGCCGCCGTCATGTCCATGGCGAGGGCCGGGGGAGCAACAGCCAGAGAAAGTCCGGTCAGCTCGCAGAGGGCGACGAGATACGAGGAGGCCATGATATTGCCGACCTCCATCAGCGCAGAGCGCTCTAGCTCCTCCAGCGCGGCGGTCGTGCCGAGGGAACGTCCCAGCAGCCTATCGGCCAGGCGCAGGGCGTCGGTTTCCGGCAGCAGAAACGCCACATGGCCCGGCGCGGCGCCCATTACGGGCATATAGATCCCGACGCTCAGCGCCTCCGGCCCGCCGGCCATCTGCGTAAATTGACTGAGCGAGACGAGGCCTACCTGCGGCACGGACATAGCCACCGTCTGATCCAGCATCGCCGCCAGGGCGGTCATCGCATTGCCGGCGCCGATGTTGCCTATCTCGCGCAGCGTATCCAGAGAGATAGCATTCAGGTTCTCTGTTGTCGGGGACATAACGGTCTCCTCTCACCTCGCGCTCATTATCGGGGCAGCCGCCCGGTTCCCTCAGGGCCATAGCCCGCGCGCCTCCGACAAACGGCGAATTCCCCGTATTCTGCACAGGCTAGTTCCTATGGAAACAGAGCGGCATGGCGTTCAGGCGATACTAGCAAAGTTACAAGGGGTCAGAAACAGTGGCAAGAAGAAGTGCGAGTGAGGGAAAATGGAGATGGATATAGATGGCACAGACTTATCCGGGCGCGCTGTCATCTATATAGCGGCTTGTCTACCGGCGATAAAGGTCATACCGAAGTGCCAGTTTTGTGACTCTGTGAAAGATAGGTTTGCATGACCACCGGGAAAATCATTATAACATACCCCTGCTAAGAATACTATCTTGTACTTTCATCTACGTGAAATCTCGGTATTTTGTCGAATGAAAAGTATGTTGTGTACCTTTTGATGGCAGCAGGAGAGGGGCCGGGGGTGAGGGCCTGATCGGCCAGGTACGGCTCGTCTCTCTAAAGTTCTCCTGCCTGCCACCCGATATTTTTACCGGGACTTGCTTTTTGTCCGGAGACGGCGCGGAGTGCCGTTCTCGTGCCCCACAGGACCTATTCCACACTTTCTCTGCTTGCCTGAGCTAGATCAGGATAGGACGGCATACTGCCATGATCGCTACCGACGCTTCCGACCGAATTCCAGCCGCCCATGCCCTCTTCATGAAGGAGGACGATGAGTCCGTCTGGGCCGGCGCGCTGCCGGTGCGCTGGGGAACGGGCCGCCGTCTCGTGCCGCTGACCAACTTTGTCGGGCGCAACTATCCCACCGGCGAAGAGGAGCTGATGACCCGGCTGCTTGGCATTCTGCCAGGCGAGCGCGTGCTGGAAATCGGCGGCAGCGGCAAGCCGTTTGCGCGGGCGGATGCGGTTGCCGGCCCTGGCGCCCAGGCCGGGCGCGCGGGCGTTCCCTGTCCCATCGAGGCGCTGCCCTTTGCGGAGGGTGAATTTGACCTGGCCTACTGTGTTTCGGCTCTGGAGCGTGCCCTCGATCCTGCCACCGCCTGCCGGGAGATGATGCGCGTGGCCCGGCGCGGCTTTGTCGAAACTCCCAGCCCGGTAGCCGAGTACCTGGGCGGCGACCCAGCGAGCCGCTGGCTGGTCTGGGTGGAGCGGCTGCCCGGCACGGAGCCGACGCTGGTCTTTCGCCGTAAGCCGTTCCGCCGCGCTCCCTTCCGCCATGCGCTCCGTCCCCGCTGGCACACGGACGAGGATTTTCGGTTTCGCTGGGAGCGGCAGTTCCGCAACCTGATGTACACGCAGTTTGCCTGGGAGGGGACGTTCGCCTTCCGCGTGGAGGACGATCCGGACGGCTTTGATTACGAGGTTCCGGCGCAGGCGGCGGAAGCGCACCTGGATTCCGCGCTGAACGGGCTGCGCTTTGGCGGCATTCCGGGAATCGGCCTGCTTGCCGATGTTGATCGGGCGGTCGTCCTCTGTCCAGACTGGGCCATCGCCCACAACACGCGCGGCTGCGCGCTCTGGCAGATGGGCCGGAAAGAGGAGGCCCTGGCGGCCTTTGCGGAGGCGGGCCGCCTGGAGCCGGAGCGCCGCGAATACGCCTATAACGCGCGGCTGCGCGCGAGCGCCGTCGGCAGCGCGTCCGCTCCCTATCTGGTGCTGCTGCCGCCGCCGCGCGAGGATCAGGAAGACATCGAGTCCAACTTCGCGGGCAAGGTCTACTATGCGTTCGTCAGCTTTGACGACCGGCTGGCGCAGGACATGGCTATCCGGCCCGGCGAGCGCGTGCTGGATGTCGGCGGCGGGCAGCGGCCCCTCCGACGCGCTGACGTGAGCGTAGATTTTGATGTCTTCGAGGGGCTGCACCGGCAGGGTCAGGCCATCAGCCGCGAGAAGCCGTTGGTCTGCGGCGATGTGCAGCGGCTGCCGTTCCGCGACCGGGCGTTCGACGTGGCCTGCTGCCGCATGGTGCTGGAGCACGTTCCAGACCCCGCCGCCGCCTGCCGGGAATTGCAGCGGGTGGCCCGGCGCGGCTTTCTGGAGACGCCCAACACCTTCTGGGAGAGCTTCTACGGCCACCCGACGCACCGCTGGCTGATCGAGTGGGAGGCGCCGACGCGTACGCTGGTCTTCCGCCGCAAGCCCTTCGACGCCATCCCCTTCAAGAGCGCGATAGTGCCTCTGCTCTACACCCAGCGCGACGTGCAGCGCGCCTTCGAGATCACTTTCCGCAACATTACGACCGTCCAGGTCACCTGGGATGAGGCGCATCCGTTCTCCGTGCGCGTGGAGGACGATCCGGAATGCCCCTATGACTACCTGGGCCGCCCGGAGGATGCGACGCGCGGCAGCCTCAACTATGCGCGCGATCTGCTGGAGTCGGGGCTGGCGCCCGTCGCCGTCGCGGAGGCCGAGGACGCCCTGCGCCATGCGCCCAACCGGGAGCTGCGCGCGGAGGCCCTGCATCTGCGCCTGCGTATCGCCCAGACGATGGGCGACGCCGCCACCGCCGAAAAGCTGCGCGCCCGGTTGCGGGAAGAGCAAACGGGGAGCATTCCCTCCGGACCGCCGACCCCCGATTGCCGGCTGCCCGCTCCTCTGATCTGGCAGGCGCCGCTGCGCGATCCGAGCGGCTACGCGGACGAGGCACGGCATTTCCTGTTCGCGCTGGAGGAGGCCGGAATCGAGGTGGCGGCGCGGCCCATCAAGTGGAGCGAGAAGATAGCCGTCCTGCCTGCCGAGCGGGAGCGAATCCTACAGTGGCAGATGGCGCGGCCCCTCCCGAAGGGAGCCATCCACGTCTGCCATATCCTGGCGCCCTATTTCCAGCGCCTCCCGGAGGTTCGCGCCAACGTAGGCCGCACGATGTTCGAGACCGACCGCCTGCCGGCGGGCTGGGCGGCGGCGTGCAGCCAGATGGATGCCGTCTGGGTGCCCGGCGAGTTCAACCGGGAGACGTTCGCGCGGGCGGGCGTGCCGCCGGAGAAGCTGCGCATCGTGCCGGGCGCGATTGACCTCAAGCCCTACGATCCGGCGTGCCCGCCGCTCAGGATCAACGGCGCGCGCGGCTTCAACTTCCTGTCGGTATTCGACTGGACGCTGCGCAAGGGCTGGGACGTGCTGATCCGCGCGTTTGTGGAGGAGTTCCGGCCTGACGAGGATGTCGCGCTCCTCATCAAGACCCATTCCTCGCTGGGCTACACCATCGGCCAGATCGCCGATACGGTGGCCGCTTTCCTGACCGACACCCTGGGCCGCGACCCCAATCGCATTCCCGACATCATCTTCCAGGACGCTAACATTCCGGATGCGCGCATGCCCAACCTCTATCGCGCCGCCGATTGTTACGTGATGCCCACGCGCGGGGAGGGATGGGGACGTCCCTTCATGGAGGCGATGGCGCTGGGCCTGCCGGTTATTGCTACGGGCTGGAGCGGACAGACCGCCTTCATGAACGCGGAGAACAGCCTGCTGCTGGATTACGAGTTGGTGGATGTGCCGGAGATCGCCTGGCGCGAGACGCCGACGTACCGAGGCCATCGCTGGGCGGAGCCGTCGGTGGCGCACCTGCGCGCCCTGATGCGCCGGGCGTTTGCGGATCGGGAGGGAGGCCGCGAGATCGGGCAGCGCGCCCGCGCCGACCTGGAGGCCCATTTCACCTATCCTGCCGTCGCCCAGATCCTCGCAGAGGAGCTGCAACACTTGGCCTGATAACCTTCGCCCAGTAGACCTCACCCCCGGCCCCTCTCCTTCTAAAGGAGAGGGGAGGGTCAAGGTTGGCTTCTGCTCCCCCTTCTCCCTTGCAGGGAGAAGGGCCGGGGATGAGGGTGCCCCTACACCCTACACCCTATACCCTACACCCTACGCAAGGGGTTAGGTAAACCATCATGCGCGTACTCGTCGGACATACCAACCAGATGCCGGAAATCCTACTCCACCGTCCGCTGCCGGGCCGGGAGAATTGTCAGGACGCTATCCTCGCCTTCGGCAACGGCTACCAGCAGGTCACTCACGAGCCGGGCATGGCCTGGGCCGACCTTCTGGCACGCTGTCCCGCCGGATGGAAGCCGGATGTCTATATCCACTGGAGCCTGGAGTACAACGCCGTTCCCGATGGGATCGAGCACGCCGACTGCCTGACGGTCGGCGTCGTGGGGGACTGGAACCTGGGCGGGCAGGCGTTGCACGCTATCGGCGGCGCCTTCGACGCCCTGTTTGCCGACCGCAACGGCTGCGAATTGCTGCGCCGCGCCGGGTTCTCCAACGTCCATTACGCGCCGCTCTGGGCCTTTAATCCGAGCCAGCACCGCCGTCTGCCGGGCGTTGAGCGCGACATTGACGTGCTGATGATCGGGAACTTTAACCATGCGGTGCAGCGGGAGCGGGCGCGCTGGCTGGCCCGCGCCGCCAGGCTTTCGCGCAAGCACCGCGTCGTGCTGACCAGCGGCATCTTTGGCGAAGAGTACGTGCGGGCGATGAACCGCGCCAAAATCGTCTTCAACCGCAGCATCCGAGGCGAGATCAATATGCGGGCGTATGAAGCTCCCGCCTGCGGCGCACTGCTCTTCTACGAGGCGGAGAACGCCGAGATCCGCGCGCTGTTTACCGATAGGGAGCACTGTGTTCTTTACGATACAAGCAACCTGGAAGCGCTGCTCGACTACTACCTCGCGCCCGAGAACGCGGCGGAGCGGGAGCGCATCGCGGAGGCGGGCTGGCGGCGCGTTCAGGATCATACCTATGCGCACCATTTCGCCCAGATGCTCAGCACGCTGGAGCCGCTGATCGCCGCCAAACGCGCGCAGGCTGCCGGCAGCGCGCCGCGCGCCTTCTGCCAGCTTTCCGTCGAGGAGCGGCGAGCGCGCCGGGCCGCGCAGTGGCTCCTCTCCTCAGACCGGCGCGTCTATCCAAAAGTAGTGGCGCTTTTGGCTCCTCCTTCCGAAACGAGAGACCAATGGAAGGCGGAGCCTGAATCCGCCAACCAGCAGGCCGTCCTGTATGGCGAGTGGGCTAACTGCCTGCCGCCTTCGCCGGAGCGGGAAGCCCGCTTACAGCAGGCGATTGCCTCGGCGCAGCGCGCCCTGGAAATCGCGCCGAATTACCTGTTGGCGCGAGCAAACCTGGGATTTCTCTATCTCGTCTGGGGCCGGGCAGCCGAAGGGGAGGCGGCGCTGCGAGATGTAGCCGGGGCGCTGGAAACAGAGAACGTCGAGGCGGCGCAGCTGCGGGGCGTCTACTTCCCGCGCCGCTTTGAAACGTTCGATGTGGAGGCGGAGCGCATCTGGGGGCAGTTTACGCCGGGAACGCCGGCGTGGCGCGACAAGTTTAAGACGCTGCTGGCCTGGCGCGTCCATACGGCGCTGGCCGAGACCGCCTATGCGCGCGGGGATTTTCTGCTCTCCCTGCGCCATGCCGGGCAGGCCGCCGCATGCAGGCCGGAACTGGGGGAAACGCAGTACCTCCTGGCCCGCGCGCTTCGGGCGTGCGGCCAGGTAGAGGAAGCCGTTGCCGCCTATCGCCGCGCGCTGGAGGAGGCGCCGTTCTTGCTGACGGCCTGGGAGGAGTTGGCGCAGCTCCTTCTCGATCTGGCGCGCGCCGACGAAGCCCTGGCGCTGCTGGAAGAGTGGGCGGCGCTTCTGGAGGGCTGCCCCATCTATGCGCCCGTGCGCGCCGCCTGCAACCGCCTGCGCTACCAGGCCAAGCAACTGGCCCGGCAGGCCACCGCTCCCGCGCCGCCGCTCACGCGGCTGCTCGCCTTCCCGAATTGGCAGGAACCGGCCCAATGGCAGGCGCTTGTGCGCGCCTTTGCAGCGGCCTACCGGCCCATAGACCCGGCACTGTTGATGCTGCGCGCCGACCCGCACGCGCACCCGCCCACCGAAGACCTGCTGCGCGCACTGGAAGCGTTTCTCGTCCGCGATCTGGGCCTGCCCGCTTCGGCCCTGCCCAACATTACCCTGCTCAACCAGCCGCTCGCGCCGGAAGATGCCTGGAAACTGTTTCACGTCGCCGACGCCGTGATCGTGGGCGACGCCGCCGACCTCTCGCCACAGCAGGCCGCCTACGCCGCCGCCGCCCACACCCCCCTCTGGACGCTGGAGGAGATGAGAACCCGCCGTGCTGCTTAAAACCTAACCCCCCGGTCCCCTTCCCTGCCGCGTTAGCGGCGAATTAGGGAAGGGGGCCGGGGGTGAGGACGGCTGAGCGCTCAGGTCATCAGGAGATACATCATGCCTTTACGCATCGCTTCGGGAAAGCCGGGAATCCTATGGAACGGCTCCTTTTTCGTACATCATAGTCTGGCGCTCGTCAACCGAGAACTGACGCTGGCCCTGCTCGACGACGAGACGTTTGCCAGCCGCTTCGACCTCGGCATTCAGCACTACGAGCCGCCCACCTTCGACGCGAGCGTGGACGTCCGCTTTGCCGCCCTGCAGGCGCGGGAAGACACCGTACCCCAAGACCTGCGCATCACCGTCCGCCATCGCTGGCCGCCCAATTTTGCCAGGCCGGAGACGGGAAAACTCGTGCTCATCCAGCCGTGGGAGTTCGGTTCGCTGCCGTGCGTCTGGGTGGAATCTATCGCCGCGACGGTGGATGAAGTCTGGGTGCCCTCCACTTTTGTCCGCGACACCTATCTGAGGAGCTTCGTCGTGCCGGGCGAAAAGGTCGTCGTCGTGCCCAACGGCGTCAACCCCGCCCGCTTCCATCCCGGCGTCGCGCCCTATAACTTTGCCGCAAATCCCAAGACCCGCCATCTCAAGCCGGACACGGTGAAGTTCCTGTTCGTCGGCGGCACCATCGCACGCAAGGGCATAGACGTCCTTCTCGACGCCTATGACCGCGCCTTCACTGCCCGCGATAACGTCACCCTCATCGTCAAGGACTTCGGCGCCAACAGCTTCTACGCCAACCAGGGCGCGGGCGCGCTCATCCAGGCGCTGCAAGCCAAGCCCAATGCAGCCGACATCGTCTACCTGACCGACGACATGTCCGAGGCCGAGATCGCCGCCCTCTACGCCGCCTGCGACTGTCTGGTGCATCCTTACCGTGGTGAGGGCTACGGCCTGCCCATCGCAGAGGCAATGGCCTGCGGCAAGCCGACCATCCTCACCGGCTACGGTGCCGCCCTCGACTTTGCCAACGACGCCAACGCCTATCTCATTCCCAGCACCCTCCAGCGCCTGCCCGAAAAGCAGATCAGCGGCATGGAGACGGTGGAGCACCCGTTCTGGGCTGAGCCGGACCGGGAGGCCCTGCGCGCCCTGCTCCGGCGCGTCGTGGAGAATCGGGAGGAAGCCGCCGCGAAGGGCGCGCGCGCCGCCGCCGACATCGCCGCGAAGCACACCTGGGCCGATGCCGCCCGCATCGCCGCCGACCGCTTGGCGGCCCTTTCCGAGGAGAGCGGCGCGACCGCGACGAGTTTCGCGCTCCCGATGGGTCTGGGCAACCTCGGCCTGACCGGGCTGGGCGGGCTGCGGCTGCTGGGGGACACGCCGGGACTGCGCGCCCTCGGCGATATGTACGAGGATCGCAAGCAGGCGGCCTTGCAGGAGACCCGCGCGGGCGATTGGCAGAACGCCGCCGATGAGTTGGAAGCCTGTCTGGTCGAGCGCCCGGACGATTGGGACGTAGTCAACGCGCTGGCGGTGGTCCGGTTCCGGAGGGGCGAGGTAGAGCGCGCCCACGAACTGCTGCGCAAAGGCATCGCCTCCGCGCCCAACCCGCGCGACTTCCATCATAATCTGGCGTTTATTCTGCTGGCGCAAGAGAGGCCGCAGGAGGCATTGGAACACGCGCTCGCCGCCCTGGAGTTTACGCCGGAGGAGACGGACATCCGCCGCACGGTCGAGCGAGCCGCCGAGGGCGTCCTGAAACGGGCGCGTAAAGTCCTGCGCCGCTACCCTGAAAAGCAGCGCGCGCAGGCCAAGCGCGACCCCGAATACCGGAACCTGATGGCGCTCTACCAGCGCGCCGAAGCCGCGCTCGCCTCAAAGCCGCAAGGCCAGGCTGCGGACACGCCATCTGCCCCGGATCGGCCCCGGCTCTCGCTCTGCATGATCGTCAAGAATGAGGAGCGGTTCCTGCGCAACTGCTTAGCAAGCGCGCGAGACGTGGTGGATGAGATCGTCGTCGTGGATACCGGCTCCACGGACGGCACGCTCGACATCGCCCGCGAGTTCGGCGCTAAGATCCTCTCCCATCCCTGGAACGACGACTTCTCCCAGGCGCGCAACGTCTCGCTGGAGCACGCCACCGGCGATTGGGCGCTCTGGCTGGACGCGGACGAGGAGATCGCCCCCGGCTGCCAGGAAGCCTTCCGCAAGGCCATTGAGGAGGCGCCCGCCCACATCGGCGGCTACATGGTCGAGTTCCACAACTGGCTGCAATCCACGGAGCGCCAGCCCGATTCGGAGATGGCGATCCACCATGCCTGCCGCCTGTTCCGGCGCGTGCCGGGCGTGCGCTTTGAAGGCCGCATCCACGAGCAGAATATGCGCTCGCTCCAGCAGTTGGGCTATACCTATGCCCGCCGCGAGGGGCTGGTACTCGATCACTTCGGCTACGCCGCCGAGATCATGTCCGTGCGCAACAAGCACGAGCGGTTCATCCGTATGCTCACGCGCGAGGTGGAAGAGTGCCCGGACGAGGCGTTCCGCCATTTCCACCTGTTCAACCTGGGCAACGCCTACTTCACTTTTGGCGACATGGAAAACGCCGCCTACTATCTGAGCCTGGCCGCCGAAAAGCCGGACGTGACCGAGGAGTTCACGGTCACGCTGTTTACGGAGTGGGCGACCGCGCTGCACCGGCTGGGCCGCTCCGGGGAGGGCCTGCGGGCCTGCCAGCAGGCCGACGGCCTCGGCATCCAGGAGGCGGGCATCGAGTTCGCGCGCGGTTACTGCCTGCTGCACCTGGAGCGTTATGAGGAGGCGGAGGCGGCGTTCCGCGCCGCCATCGCCTACGGCAGGGACGGAGAAAGCAAATTCGGCAAGACGGGCGACGTGGGCGTCTCCGGCTTCAAAGCCCATTACGGTCTGGCGCTGGCGCTCGTCGGGCAGGAGCGGCACGCCGAGGCGATCCCGGCCTGTCAGCAGGCCCTAGCGGAGAAGGAGACCTTCGTGGAGGCGCGCTATCTGCTCTCCATCGCGCTGGCCCAGCAGGAGCGCACGGCGGAGGCATGCCGGGAGTTGGAGACCATCCTGGCGCAATATCCCGACCATGAGGACGCCCGGCGTGACTTAGGTGCGCTGCTCTTTAACCTTCAGGATTACGCCGGAGCCTTGCCGCACCTGCGCTGGCTCATCGAGCGCCTGCCCAACGACTTCGACACGCTGACGCGCTTAGCCGTCTGCTGCGATACGCTGGGGCTGCTGGAGGAGGCGCGCGACCTCTATGAGCGCCTGCGAATTCTGGCTCCCGATTCGGCGGAAATCTGTGTCAACCTGGGCCGCGTGCTGGCCGCTTCCGGCGCGGAAGCCGCCGCCATTGACAGCTTCGCCGACGCCATCCATCTCAACCCGCGTTACGCCAACGCCTATTTCAACGCGGGAGACCTCCTCTATCAGCTTGGCGTGTACGACCGCGCCGCCGAGACGTTCCTGGCGGGCCTGGAGGTCGAACCAGAACATGCTCCGGGCTTCTTTATGCTGGGCAACTGCTACTTCCAGACGCGCGATTACGCTGCCGCCACACTCTGCTACCGTCAGGCGTTGGCGCTCGCTCCCGCGCATGCCGAGGCGCAGAACAACCTGGAACTGGCGCAAGCCCTGGCCGCGCAGGAGGCCCAACCCAACCAGGCTGCCTGACGACTCCACTCGAACGAAAGCGGAAGAAGGAAGGATGAAAAGAGCGAAGGCTTTCTTTCATCCTTCCTCTTCTGCCGTCAACGGCTTATTCGCTCAGCTCATCACATTGCTCTTCAAGCCCTGCTTCTCTAAGCCCTGCTTCTCTCAAAGATTGAAGAACAGCAGGGGCATTGCTTGCGTATCGTAAAGCCCCACAGCAGCAGACTCGTACCGCCGCCACTGCTCGTGTCATTTCTTCAGGCGTAGCAGGTTGCTTTTTGAAATAGCAGTGGCTTCCCTCGGCTGTTGGCGACTCTATAAAACCCATCAGATCAGGTGCTTCCTGTTCTGGTAAGCAGCAGATAAGGCAGTAATCCTTCTCCACATAGAAAGGGCCGGGAGCATTTTCGGCATAACGCTCGTGTTCTGGCATCTTAAAGAAAGATCGTCTGTCATTTGATCCTTCTAGCGCGCTCATCAAGCCTCTGATATTCAGCCGCAACCCCTGTGCTTTCCCTTCCTGCATTGGTGAGGTAGTTTCCAGCGACGCCTCTGGTGTGGAAGGTGCGCATGGTCAGCTAGGTGCCCGGCTCCCTGATGGACTGGGGATGTCAAACCGCGTAAAAGTGATCCACTAAACCGCTTCCTGGCTCCTCCTCCGGCGGCACCGCGGCGTCGTATCCAGGCCGAGCGTGCTTCTCGCGCTCAGCCTGTCGCTCCAGGGCCACCCGCAAGGTCTGGGCCAGCCGCAGCCGCTCACGGGAGCCAAACCCTTCCAGGTGCTATAGCATGGCGAGGGCCTGGCCACCAGAGCACGCAAGGCCTTCTCAAAATCATCACGAACGGGCGCAGAGTTGGATAACCTTATTAGCCAGCACGAGGGCATGGTCCCTAGAGCGTGGGATGCACTTGGGTCCTCTTGAGGAGATAGGCCAGCCGCTCATTAGAGGCTTGGTGCTCGCTTTTTAGCGAGCACCAAGCGGTCATCAGCCTCCAAGTCCTCTCTCGAAG
>Ga0070741_10001591_pt1 | contig 67689 bp, 57 predicted proteins | sample Coa_R1_4_FD_66440 | JGI IMG/M metagenome (GOLD analysis project Ga0070741, IMG submission 66440) | Surface soil microbial communities from Centralia Pennsylvania, which are recovering from an underground coalmine fire - Coalmine... | ecosystem: Environmental > Terrestrial > Soil > Unclassified ...
ACGTCCTGACCCGGCCAGTAAGGACCACCGCTCGGCGCTGGCACAGCACCATTGGTACCCGGGATCGAGAACGTGTGGATCCCGCCCCAGTCGTCGACGACATAGCCGCCGTTGCCTTCCATGTCCGCGACCGCGCCGCGCACGACGTCTTTGCCAAACCAGTACGGGCCGTCGGTCGGCGCGGGCGGCATCGTGTGCCCAGGCCCGGGGATCACGAACGGATGGAACGCGCCCCAATCATCGACGACATACCCGCCCGACCCGTCGGGCAGAATCACGACGCCGCGGGCAACGTCCTGGCCAAGCCAGTACGGCCCACCTTCCGGCGGAGGAGGCGCGGTGCCATCGGCGACGGCGAACGGGTGAAGCCCGCCCCAGTCGTCGAGCACATACCCGCCACCGCCGTCGGGCATGAGAGCAATCCCACGAGCGACATCTTCGCCCGCCCAGTACGGACCGGAGTTGGCGAAGAGGGGGCCGCCCGAGCTGGCGGAGTACCAGTGGGTGCCGCCCCAGTCATCGAGCACGTAGCCGCCACCGAAAGTCTGAGCGACGCCTCGAACGACATTTTGGCCCACCCAGTACGGCGGCGGCTGAGTCACGGAGGGGGCAGTCGCGCCGTCGGTTTGGAACGGGTGAAGTCCGCCCCAATCGTCGACGACCTCCCCACCGCTTGAGTGAACTTCGGTCGAAGGTGACACGTTTGCGGAGAAGCCAGCATCCGGGACCAAGTCGCTGTTTGGCGAGCCGGCGACGCCGTATTGGATGAACGCGCGGAACGCCAGGCTCGTCGGAGATCCGATGCAGCCCGCCGGGAACGAGATGCGGTACTCGGGCATCACAGCCACCGCCTCCGCATTGCAGAAGAAGAGGGTCGACTGAGGGAGGCACCGACAGTTTCGAAGGCGACCGACAAATCCCGTCAACCCGCCCCGGTTATTCGGTTGTAGGAGCGCCGAGTAATCGACTTGGCCATCACCGTCGACGTCGAAGTCCCACTCAACAAGCGCTCTGCCGGATTGTGGGCTATTCCACGTGGGATCAGTGGATGGGTCGGTCCATTGCGCGACATCCACCGTGACGGTGATGGCGTCGCGCCAGTAGTTGATCGACGCACTCGTGATGTCTGCCCGAGGATCCGACTGCGGCTGTGAATCGCCGGTCGGGTCCGTGACGTACGCGCCCGAAGTCGGCTGCGCTGCTCGCGCCGCAGGTGCGAACGAAAGGGATAGTCCTCCAACGCCCAGCAGGGCTGCAAAGAGCGCCGCTACGACACGCACGCCGCGGTTATGGAAGTCGGTCTCGGTTTTGTGACGGCTGTCAGGGAGTGACCGACAGGCCCCGGAAGACGAGGCCCGGCCCCCAAAGCGTGGCGTCCAGCGCTGGCGCGGAGCCAAAGGGATGAATGCCGCCCCACGAGTCGAGCGTCCAGCCGCTCGGGTTCTGGCTGGACCCGACAACCGCAACGCCGCGCACGACGTCCTGGCCGGGCCAGTAGCCGGTGTTCGCTGCCGGCTTGGCACCGTTGACCGGATGGAGCCCGCCCCAGTCGTCGACGACATAACCGGTGCGGTCGGCATTCAACGCAACACCGCGCACCACGTCCTGGCCGGGCCAGTAGCCGGTCGTGGCGATCGGAGGAGCGGAACCGAACGGATGGAGACCGCCCCAGTCGTCGAGGATGTAACCACCGGGATTGGCCTTGGTCGTGCCGGGCACGAGGACGACGCCGCGCACGGGATCTTGTCCGGGCCAGTACGGCCCGTTGTAGATCGGGGGCGCACCGCCCACCGGATGCAGGCCGGCATAGAGGTCGACCACGTAGCCCCAACTGCCGTCGCCGCCGAGCACGAGCCCACGCGTGACGTCCTGGCCGGGCCAGTAGCCCGTCACCTGGATCGGCGGAGCGCCGCCCAACGGCTGCAGGCCGCCCCAACCGTCGAGCACGTACGCGCCGCCGGCCGGTCGGGCCGCGATGCCGCGGGCGATCGGGTACCCCCAGTACGGATAGTTCGTCGGCGGGCTGTCGAGGGCTGACACCGGCCCGAGAGCGCTGAGCGCGTACGCGTTCGTGAACGGCTGTGCGCGCGTCGCCGTCGAACTGATGGCGACAGACCCCACCGCGGACCACGCGCTCACGTTGCCCGCGACATCAGTCGCGGCGACGCGCACCGAGTACGTGTGCCCCGGATAGCCGTAGAGGTTGGCGCTGCCCGAAGCGGTCGGACCGACGCGGCTGGCGGGTGCGACGTGGAGCTGCCAGCGGACGAACGGACCACCGTTGTCCGAAACGTCGACGTCGAAGAACCGCACGCCGGTGCCGGTGTCGACAGCACTCCACGGCACGTTCACCTTCGTGCTCGAGCTGGTGGGAGGCAGCACCCCAAGAGTGGCGACCGGCGGCGTGGTGTCGATCACCGCGCCGGTACGCCGGAAGTTCTGGCGGAACGTCGGCCATGCCGCGGCTCCGAGCCCAGTGTTCGTCGTCCAGGCAAACACCTGCCCGTGTTCACCGGCCGAGTCCTTCATCCCGCTGACTTCGATGATCCACGTCTTGCCCCCCACCGAGGCAATGGTGGGCGCCGCGACAAGCGGATTGGTGCCGGAGATGGTGTCGCCCCGCCACGTCAGGTTCCCGTTGTGGTCGAAGACGTTGAGCCACTGCTCGCCGCCAACGACGATGTCCTGCACGCCGTCGTTGTCGACGTCGGCGATCGAGGCCGACGCGTGGCTCGCGATCGGACATCCGCTGACGTTGTTGTTGGCGATGCAGCGCGAGAAGATCAGGCTGCCGTTGGGGCGGTGGGCGTAGACCTTGCCGTCGTCGGCCACGGTGACGATGTCCTGTTGCCCGTTGCCTTCGACGTCACCGATGGCCGGTGAGGCCATCACCACGCCGCCGACGTTCACAGGCCATCCCGGCAGATACGAACCGTCGGAGTTGAAGGCCAGCACCTGATGTCCGCCGGGCATCGGCATGTTGCCGGTGCCGACGACGATGTCGAGCCGCCCGTCGCCGTTGATGTCGGCGATGGCGGGGCTCGACCAGATGACCTGGCCGTTGTAGAAGCGCGGCCAACCCGGCTCCCACGAACCGTCATGACGGAGGACGCCGACATACCCGCCGCGTCCCTGCGGATAGCAGTCCTGGCCCTGGACTCCGTCGCAGTCGAAACCGAACACGATCTCGGGGAACCCGTCGCCGTCGATGTCAGCGATCGCAGGGCTGGACCAGCTGGTGTCCTTGAGGAAGACCGGGAAGCCGGGCAGCTCTTGGCCGCTGAGGTTCCACGCGTGGATGTGGTGGTCCCAGCTGGTGGCGACGATGTCGAGCTGTCCGTTGTGGTTGAGGTCGGCCGCGACGGGCGTCCCGAACACGCCGTTCAGAGGATGGACGCCGTCACCGGCGCGCACGTGGAAGATGACCTGGCCGGTGTAGGAGTAAGCGATGACGTCGCCGTTGGTGTTGGCGGTGAGGATGTCGGGCTTGCCGTCGCCGTTGAGGTCGACGAGCGTCGGCGACGCCTGGATGGCGCCGGGTCCGGTCCACTGCTTGAACCAGCGGGCGCCGTTGTCGGTACGCCACGCATAGATCGACCCGTCGGGGAAGCCGGCGACGATGTCGGGGATGCCGTCACCGTTGATGTCGCCAACGGCCGCGCTCGAGAACTGCTCGCCGGTGATGTCTTGCGAGTAGTGAGCGGCGTAGTTGTCGGTCGGCCAACCGGCAGCCGGTGACAGCTTTGTGAGGTTGGGGAAGGTCACGGCCTTTGACGGCGGCGACATCACCAGCGAGGTGGCGGCGATGGCCCCCAGGGCCGCGACCAGGACGAAGATCCGACAGCGCGTCCAGGACATCGTTGACATATCGGCACGCCGCGGAGTCGGCCTAAGCGCCGAGTTGCTCAGAGGGCCGTAATCCCCCGAACCACGTCCTGACCGGGCCAGTACGGGCCGCCGGTCGTCGACGGGGGCATGGCGTTGGATCCGACAGCGAAGCCGTGGACGCCGCCCCAGCTGTCGACGATGTACCCGCTGGTGCCGCTAGAGATCATGGTGGCGCCGCGGACGGCGTCTACGCCCTGCCAGTACGGTCCGCCGGTCGTCGCAGCCGGCATGGCGTTGTTGCCGGTGGCGAACGGATGGGTGCCACCCCAGGCGTCGACGACGTAGCCGCCGGTGCCATTGGGCAGCAGGGCGATGCCGCGGACGGCGTCCTGCCCGGGCCAGTAGCCCGTCACCCGGACGCTGGGCGCCCCGCCGAAGGGATGCACGCCGCCCCAAGAGTCGAGGATGTAGCCGCTGGTCCCGCTGCCGAGCACGGCGATGCCGCGGACCACGTCCTGACCGGGCCAGTAGGGACCGCCGCTCGGCTGCGCGGGCATCGAACCGCCGTTGATGCCGAAGGGATGAATCCCGGCCCAGTCGTCGACGACGTAGCCGCCCGTCCCGTTGGCGAGCATGGTGATGCCTCGCACGACGTCCTGACCGGGCCAGTACGGGCCGCCGAACGTGCCCGGCGGCAGGGCGCCGGAGCCTTCGGCGAGCGGATGGATCCCGCTCCAGTCATCGACGATGTAGCCACCGGACTTCACCGCGCCGCTCGGGGTCTGCGGTGGAGACGTCGGGGGCGCAACGGGGGCGGTGGTGGCGAGGAAGACGCTGTTGGCCGTGTTCCAGTGCGTGGCCAGGTAGTTCCCAGCAGGCGGCGTGCCCGCATAGAAGTAGTCGTCGTGGTTGCAGTCGAAGAGGTCACCGTGCGACGACGGGCACACGGACTTCATGGCCACACCCGAGCCGTCGTCGTAACACATGCGATCGGCGGTGTCGTAGCAGTGGTTGTACGGCGTGGAGTGCGGCGCAGACGTCTGCACGCCGCCGAGAGTGTGCATGAGCTCGTGGGCCTCGATGGACTGGCCGCTGACATCCCAGCAGCCGTTGTCCACCCGGGCGAACTCGCCGGCCACCTGCGAGCTTCCGTTGCTCACGTTGCCCTGACCAGCCGAATCGTCGTTGTAGACCTGGGCGATACCGCAGTAGATGTTGGCGTCCATCCACACCAGGTACTTGCGATCGGTGCGGTTGAAGCCCTTCGAGCGCAGTTCGCTCACCGTGTTGCTCATGCTGTCGTCACCGGTCGTCGAGACCTGCACGTCCTGGACGACGAGGTTGCACGAGCTGTCGGTGACGAACCTGATGTGGCGGACGCCGCCGGTCTCCGCGGCGCTGCCGTTGAACACGGTGTCAGCGGCGGCCGCACCGGCACGGATGGTGGAAACGACCTGGCTGTAGCGGTCCGAGACGTCGGCGGCGTGGACGTACAGAGCCTGGACGCGCATGCCGTCGGATCCGTTGCCGTAACACGGCACCGACGTCGAACCTGCGGCTATGGAGCCGCCCGACGACGTGTCGTTCGCGAAGGTGGCCCGGCGTTGACGAACGTCGATGCCGGCAGGCGCAGGGTCGGGCCCGTGCGTGCAGTCGCCGGTGGCGACCAGAGCGAACACGCCGCGGCAGTGATCTCCGGCGCCGACGGCGCGCAGGCCGTTGAAGATTTGACCACGAGCCGCGGCCGTTTCTGCCGCAAAAGACGTGGCTGCAGTCGATGCGGGCGCGGTCGCGATCGTGCTGGCCATCCCGAAGGAAAGCACCGCACTGATGACCACCGAAATCCCGACCAACCGACGCACTCGACGACTCCCAAACTCCGCGTATCGACGGGTTTGTCGGTAGGCATCGGGGGGTCCTTGAGGGGGATGACACGGTTCTCAGGAACCGACCGGCAATAATCGCCATATGCCCCTTGCACGTCCGTCTTCCATTCGGCGCGCCACGGTGCTGATCGTCGCTCTCCTGATTGCAGGTATTTGCACGGTTGTCGCCCGGGCTGCGCCCTCCGGCACGGCTGCCGAGATGCCTGGACCGCACAACCAGGCACAAGCCATCGCCGACGGCCAGGCCGCCGGCATCGAACGCTCGAACATCCCCGGTTCCACCGCCGCCTTGTCGGCCGCACCGAAGAAGGCGAACGCGGCGTCGCCGAACCTGTCAGCTGCGGCGGCGGCTCCGGCGCCGGGCTCGGGGGCTCGCGTCCCCGGATTCGTCAGCTTTCACGTGTACGCCACCCAATACGCCCCCAATACCCAGGGCAGCCTCGAGGTGGCGGTTCCCGACCAATGCGTGAAGTTCGCAGCCCTCGGCTTGACCGATCAGATGTCGAGAGTCGGATGCCGGTCGAACGGTTACCCGCTCAACGGCGACTACCGCGTGTTCGTCAGTTCCGACGACACCGGCAAGAACGCCTTCGTCCCGGTGAAGGACGTCGGTCCGTGGAACATCGACGACAACTACTGGGATCCCAGCGACGGCACCTTCCCCCGGCCGCGACGCATGTTCACCGATCTGCCCCAAGGCACGCCCGAGTCCCAGGCCGCGTTCTATCAGGACTACAACAACGTCTCGAACTGCAAAGATTTGAACAACAATCCCACCGGCCATGGCGGTGGCGCCGACCAGTTCGGGCGCTGCGTGCTCAATCCGTCAGCCATCGACCTCTCGTTCGCGGCTGCGTCACAGCTGGGCATGACCGGCAGTGGCTGGGTCACCGTCTCGTACCTCTGGGAACCGCTCGTGCCCGGCTACACGCTCGACGACTGGGGTGGCATCCATCCGTACGGCGGCGCTCCGAGCGTCCAGGGGACTGGGTGGTGGCCCGGCAAGGACATCGCGCGAGGCATCGTCACCCGGTCCGACCACCAGAGCGGGTACACGCTCGACGAGTCCGGCGGCATCCACCCCTTCGGCGGTGCACCCAACGTGCAAGGAACAGGATGGTGGCCGGGCGCGGACGTGGCGCGTGGCATCTCCCTCGACCCGACGGACTCGTCGGGAACGAGCGGCTACGTCGTCGACAAACAGGGCGGCATCCATGAGTTCGGCACCGCTCCTCCCGTGACCACCACCGGCTGGTGGCCCGGCCAGGATGCGGCGCGCGGCATCACCGTGACCGGGAGAGGGAAGGGGTTCACCGTCGACCTCTTCGGCGGCATCCACCCCTTCGGCAACGCACCCTCGGTGCAGGTGACCGGCTACTGGCCGGGCAAGGACGTCGTACGCGGCGTCGTCGCCATCACCGGCTCTGAGGGCTACGTCCTCGACCTGTACGGCGGCATCCACCCCTTCGGTGGCGCCCCGCCCGTCAGCGGTGAGAGCTACTGGCCCGGTAAGGACGTCGCCCGCGGGATCGACTACACGTTCACGTTCCAGGGCGGGTACGTCGTCGACCTCTACGGCGGCATCCACCAGTTCGGAGCCGCGCCGGCAACGATCGGCTCCTGGTATCAGTACGGCAAGGACATGGCGAGGGGCATCGCCGGCTGAGACCAGGCAGACTGCTGGTCTTGATCGATCTCCAGACTCCGGCGCTTCTCGTCGACGGCAGCGCACTCGAACACAACCTGTCAGCGATGTCAGAGGCGCTGCCGGGCCCGCGGCTGCGGCCACACGTGAAAGCGCACAAGACGACAGCGCTCGCTCGGAGGCAGGCCGAAGGCGGACACACGGGTTTCACGTGCGCCACGATCCGCGAGTGCGAGGGCATGGCGGCCGCCGGCCTCGGTAGCGACCTCATGCTCGCCAACGAGGTCCTCGATGCCAGACGCCTGGGCGCGCTCATCGCATCGCGCGACGACACCCGCGTGACGCTCGCCATCGACTCGGAGCCGACGATCGAGGCCGCGGTCGCCGGTGGCGTGCGTGAAGTGATCGTCGACGTGAACGTCGGCCTCCCCCGCTGCGGCTGTGCGCCCGAGGACGCGGGCCGGCTCGCCGAGCTGGCGCGGTCGAAGGGCCTGAACGTGCGGGGTGTCATGGGCTACGAAGGCCACGTCGTCGGCAACGAGGACCGCGCCTTTCGCGAGAGCGCGACCGCCGACGCCATGAAGCTCCTCGTCCAGGCCCACGGTGACGTCGGAGGCGAGCTGATCTCGGCCGGCGGCACGGGCACCTACGACATCAACACGTGGGCGAACGAGATCCAGGCCGGGTCCTACGCGTTGATGGACACCGCGTACGGCCATCTCGGTCTGCCGTTCCGCCAAGCGCTCACGGTCCTGGCCACGGTCATCTCGGTGTCACCGGGCTATGCAGTTGCCGACTGCGGCCTGAAGTCACTGGGCATGGACCACGGCGACCCGACGATCCCGAACGCCACGGTGTTCTTCTGCTCCGACGAGCACGTGACGTTCATCCCCGACGAGGGTTCACCGGTGGCGGTCGGCGACCAGATCCGGGTGATCCCGGCCCACATCGACCCGACGATCGCCTACCACGAGCGCATGCACGTGGTCGACGGCGAGAAGGTGCTTGAGACCTGGGCCGTCGACCTCAGAGGTTGGTGACCCGGGAGGAGAGCTTCTCGGCGAGTGCCCGGAAGGCGCGGCCGCGATGTGAGACATTCTGCTTCTCGGCCAGCGTCATCTCGGCGAACGTGCGGCCGTCGCCGTCATCGGGGATGAACAGCGGGTCGTAGCCGAAGCCCTCGTCGCCGCGGGCCGCCGTTGCGATCTTTCCGTTGACGCTGCCTTCGGCAACTACTTCGCTCCCGTCCGGAAAGCGCACGAGGGCGATCGTACGGAACCGGGCACGGCGGTTGTCGACACCGTCGAGCTCGCGGAGCAGCTTGGCCACGTTGTCGGCGTACGTTGCGTCCGGTCCGGCGAAGCGCGCCGAGTAGACGCCCGGCCGACCGTCGAGGGCGTCGACCTCGAGACCGGTGTCGTCGGCGACAGCAGCCTCGCCCGTCGCCGCGCACAATGCCTCAGCCTTCAGCCGGGCATTGCCTTCGAGAGTGTCGGCCGTCTCGTCGACGTCCGGGACGTCGTCGGGGCGCGGCAGCAGTTCGAATCCCGACAGGGTGTCGGCGATCTCCCGCGCCTTGTCGCGGTTCGCCGTCGCAAGGACGAGCTTCAGGGTCAAGCGGTGCGGGCCGGAGGTGGTTCGGCGAGTGTTCCGCTTTGCGCGTCGAGGATCTGGGCTATGCCGTGCTCAGCCAGGCCTAGGAGATCGTCGAGCTCGGCGCGGGTGAACGGCATGCCCTCCGCAGTTCCCTGCACCTCGACATAGCGCCCTTCCGACGTCATCACCACGTTCATGTCGACCTCGGCGCGCACGTCCTCGGAGTAGTCGAGGTCGAGCATGGGAACGGCGTCGATGATGCCGACCGACACGGCGCCGACGCCCGCCGTCAACGGACTGCCTTGGATCACGCCCTGCTTCTGCAGGCGTGTAAGCGCGTCATGCAGGGCGACGTAGGCGCCCGAGATCGACGCCGTACGCGTGCCACCGTCGGCCTGGAGCACGTCACAGTCGACGATGATCTGCCGCTCGCCGAGCACAACCATGTCCGTGACGGCACGCAACGAGCGGCCGATCAAGCGTTGGATCTCCTGGGTGCGCCCCGACGGACGGCCCTTGGCAACCTCGCGGTCACTGCGCTCCGACGTCGAGCCCGGAAGCATCGAGTACTCGGCGGTGACCCAGCCTTTGCCGCGCCCTCGCATCCACGGCGGCACCCGCTCGTCGACCGACGCCGTGCACAGCACCTTGGTCTTGCCCGCGGACACGAGCACCGAGCCCATGGCGAACTCGGTGTAGTCGCGCACGAACGACAGCGGGCGCAGGTCGTCAGGTTCTCTACCGTCTCTTCTCGGGCTCATAGTTCGTAGGTCTCGTTGGTGGCGGCCAGATCGACCGGGCCACCATAGGCGTCGGCCGCCTCGGCCCGGCTCTGCTCCTTGTCAGTCGTGGGCCAGATGTGCGTGAGCATGAGGCGCTTCGCACCCGCTTCCCTCGCCGATGTTCCCGCCTGGCGGCCGCTGAGGTGCTGCGCCTGCCCTTCGTGCTCGACGAGGAACGTCGCCTCGCACAGCGCGAGATCGAGTCCGTCACCGAGCTCGCCTAATGACCACCTGGGCCCGGTGTCGGCCGAGTACCCGAGCGAGCGCCCGCCGCCGTCGACGCGCATGGCCAGCGTCTCGGGGCCGTGGTCGGTACGGGAGAACGTGAATTGCATGGCGCCGACCTCGATGCGGCTGCCGCCCTCGATGTCTCGCCACTCGAAATACGGCGACTCGTCGTCGTTGTAGGTGCGACCTTTGAGCGCCGCCGGGGCGTACACCGGGAGGCCTTCCCGACCGGTCACGAACCGGCAGACGTTGAAGAAGCCCTCGAGATCGGTCCAGTGGTCGGGGTGCTCGTGACTGAGCACGAGGGCGTCGACACCGTCCAGTGCTCTGTGTCGCTGCAAATTTGCGAGCGTGCCCGCGCCGGCGTCGACCCATACCGTCGTCGATCCGTCCGAGACGAGGTAACCGCTGCACGCTTGGCCGGGCGACGCGTACGTGCCGCTGCACCCGAGGACGGTCAGCGTCAGTCCCATTCGTGTGACGCCACCTCGTCGACCTCCGGGCCCAGCAGCCTGCCGCCGAGCCGCTTGAACCACTCGACGTTCCCCGAGGAGACGAAGGTGTGCCGGCCTTTCCCGTTGCCCCTTCCCGACCGGCGCACCAGACCCGTCTCGGCGAGGATCGATCGCACCTCGAACGCGGTCTCGTCGGCCGACGACACGAGCACAACGTCACGGCCCATCACGTCGCCGATGGTGTGGGCGAGGAAGGGATAGTGGGTGCAACCGAGCAGCAGAGCGTCGACGGCGGCATCGCGGACGGGCGCCAGCAGCCGTTCGGCCAGCACGTGCACATCTTCGCTGTCGGTCTCCCCGCGCTCGACGAACTCTACGAAGCCGGGACAGGCCGCGCACTGGAGCTGCACCTCGGCCCGGGTCGTGGCCACAGCGCGCTGGTAGGCACCGGACGCCACGGTGCCGACGGTGGCGATGACGCCGACCCGTCGGTTGCGCGTCGCAGCCAACAGGGCGCGTACACCCGGATCGATGACACCGACGATGGGAATGTCTTCCTCGAAGCGCAGCGTCTCCAGCGCGGCCGCCGAGGCGTTGTTGCACGCGACGACGACCATCTTCACGTTGTGTTGGTCGATGAGGAAGCGCGTGATCTGGCGCGCGAACTCGCGCACTTCGTCGAGCGGCCGGGGCCCGTAGGGATAGCGCCCGGTGTCGCCGAAGTAGACGAGGTCCTCATCCGGCAACAGGTCGATCAGCGCTCGGGCGACGGTCAGGCCGCCGAACCCACTGTCGAACATGCCGATGGGGCGGTCGTCCACCTCGGCGGCTCAGAAGTAGACGGTCGACTTGAGGCGCTCGACGACCTCGTCCAACGGATCTGTCCACACGCCGGTGGAGAGGTACTTCCACCCCCCGTCGGCGAACAGCGTCACGATCACGCCCTTGTCGATCTGGTCCGCGGCCTTCACCGCACCCGCCATCGCCGCGCCCGCCGAGATGCCCGCCAAGATGCCTGCGTCCTCGTTCAGCCGGCGGAGCCACTCGACGGACTCTTTGGGGCGCACGATGAGCTTGCGGTCGAGCACGTCGGGATCGAACACCGGCGGCACGAAGCCTTCGTCGAGACTGCGCAGACCCTGCACCTGCTCGCCGGCCGGCGGCTCGACGGCCCAGATCTTGACGTCGGCGTTTCGCTCTTTGAGGTAGCGGCCGACGCCCATCAGTGTGCCGCTGGTCCCGAGACCGGACACGAAGTGGGTGACCTCAGGGCAGTCGCGCCAGATCTCTGGGCCGGTGCCCTCGTAGTGGGCACGGGGGTTGGCCGGGTTGCCGTACTGGTAGAGGAAGGCGACGCCGTCCATCTCCTTCACCAAACGCTGGGCCATACGCACGGCGCCGTTCGACCCCTCCTCGCCCGGCGAGGTGATGACCTCGGCCCCCATGATCTCCAGCAGCTGGCGCCGCTCAGGCGAGACGTTCTCGGGCAAGACGATCTTGAGCTTGTAGCCCTTCACGCGGCACACCATCGCCAGGCCGATCCCGGTGTTACCCGACGACGGCTCGAGAATCGTCTGCCCGGGTTGCAGCGTGCCGTCGGCCTCGGCCGCCGCGACCATGGCGACGGCGATGCGATCCTTCACCGACCCCGTCGGGTTCTGGCCCTCGAGCTTGGCGAGGATGCGGACGCTCGGCTTCGGGCTTAGCGTCGACAGGTCGACCAGCGGCGTGTTGCCGACGAGGTCGAGAATCGACCGTGCCACCGTCACGGCGCTGCGCCCGCGCTAGCCGCCGGCGACGGCGGGCAGGATCGAGATGACGTCGTCGGCGCCGACCGTCGTGTCGAGCTTGTCGAGATACCGCACGTCGTCGTCGTTGCGATACACGTTGATGAACTTGTGGATCGACCCGTCGTCGCCGAGCAGCTGGCCCTTGAGGAGCGGGAACTGGCGGAGGAGATCCTCGAAGATCTGGCCCACCGTCTCACCGTTGGCCTGCACTGAGGCCTGGCCGCCGGCGTGCTGGCGGAGGACGGTCGGAAGGCGGACTTCGACTTCGATCGACATGGGCGTGATGCTACCGACGGTCCAGTTCAAGGGGTTCTTCGGTGATCGTGGCGTCGACGATCCGGTAGGAGCGCACGACGGGCTCGGGGTCCTTGAGCGAGACCAGCACGTAGTGCCACGAGGGGTCCGGCGCCTGTTTCACGTCGGTGGGCGACGGATAGGCGTCGGTGTGGGTGTGGGAGTGGTAGACGCCGACGATCTCGAGGCCCCGTCCCTCGGCGTCACGGTCGGCCTTCAGGTGGTCGAGCGGGTCGACCTCGTACAGACGGCTGGACGCCGCCGCGTTGCGGCACCGGTACACGCGCTCGATCTTGTTGGTCCCCGGCGCGGCCGCAATCAGGCCGCACGCCTCGTTGGGAAGATCGTCGAGGGCATGGGCGACCATCTCGGTGTAGGTGGCATCGGTCAGCCGCAGCACGAGCAGCGGAGGCTAGTGGTGCCCGTGCCGGTACCCTTCGGCCGATGCCCCCCAAGGGCACCAAGGTGGTGGCCAGCAACCGTCGGGCCCGTCACGACTACGACATCCTCGAGACCTACGAGTGCGGCATCGTCCTCACCGGCAGCGAGGTCAAGTCGATCCGGGACGGGAAGATCCAGCTCAAGGACTCATACGCGCGCGTCGTCGACGGGGAGATGTGGCTCTACGGCGTGCACGTGTCGCCCTACGCCTACGCCCATGGCGCCAATGCGCACGACCCCGACCGCTCCCGCAAGCTCCTGCTCCACCGTGGCGAGATCGACGAGCTCACGGGCAGGACCCAGCAGGAATCGCTGACGCTCGTTCCCCTGGCGGTGTACTTCAAGGACGGCAAGGCCAAGATCGAGCTCGGCCTGGCCAAGGGCCGCCACCACTACGACAAGCGGCAGGCAATCGCCAAGCGGGACGCCGACCGAGAAGCCGAACGTGCAATGGCGAGAGCCCAACGCCGCCGCAGCGGCTAATTCGTTAGTGCCGCAGTAATCGCGCCGACGAGAACTCCGTTGGCGTCGCTGATGCCAGGTTGCGCCTTCCCTCCGGCCGCAACCGCCCACGTCCAGAGATTCCGCCCGAGGCAGCCCGTGTCGATGGCGCCGGTCACGTCACTGGACGCCGTCGTGGTCAGAGCGAAGCTGATTGTCGTCACCGAGCTGAGGCAATTCGCTGGGCTCGTGGACATGGTGCCTGGCGGCATCGTCGGGAGTCCGTTGAAGAGCGCGATCAACCGAGTGACCGTGGCTGCGTCGGTCACGAGACGATGTTGCTTCGACGGCGGTCTCCCCTGTTCGGTGTACGTCGTGCGGTCGAGCGTGATCACGCGGTCAGTGGCAGGAACGTGTTCGGCTGTGGTCCGGGCCGGGCGCCACACAACCTGGGCATCGAGGCGTAAAAGCGAGGCATTGGCCCCGTCGCTGATGGAACTCACGTCCAGGTCCGATCGGTAGATGCCAGGAGGTGGAGCCTTCTCGCTGAAGGTGAGGTACTGCAGCGTTGGAGGCCCGTTGGGCGGTCCACTCAGGCCTCGGCCGCCCGACCAAAAGCCCGGCAGTCCGCGGAGCGCGATGTCGGCAAGAGCCTCGGGGTAAGGATCCGTAACGCGGTACACGCGATGGCGGTCCACTTGGTTCCCAATGGCAGCCCGCGAGGGTGCGGCAGCGAGGTCGCTGGGTAGACGACCCATGAACGGCCGGGCGCTCTTCGGAAGGGAAACGCGATCGAGCAGAGACTCGGCGTATGCCCTAGCGCCCCCCGAGCCGCGGGGTTCGCGAAACGAGTCGCCGCCGCGGGCTAGCGCGAGGCCGGCCAGCGCTGCCACGGCGGCGGCCACAGCAACGGCCACGATGCCCTTTGCCACGCTCATAAGACGCTGGCGCCCCCTGTCAGGTTCGCGATCTTCGGCGAGCGCTCGGGAAGTTCCTGTCTCAGACCAGCGTTAGCATGGTGTCCAGCAACTTGACATGGGGGCGCTTGGTTTCGACTTCGGTTGTCGAGACGGGAGAAGCGAGCCGTGGTTACCGGAGTCCACGTAAAAGAGCCGGTACCAAAAACAAACGCGAACGACAATCTCGCGCTCGCTGCTTAATTAAGTAGCGCGTCCGTCCGGTCTCAGCCCTGTGGGCCGGTTGCGGGCGTCATTTAGCGGGGCTTACCCACCGGACCTTGTCAGGGGATCTGGAGGGGACATCTCACCTGACTGGAGCGGTCGCCTGGCGCCGGCGACGTGCGACCGCTCGAGACCTTTCCGCCGGCTGCGCTCGGAGAAGACCCGTTAAGAACCCGAAGGACGCGGGTTCGAGTCCCGCCGCCTCCAAGAGTGCTCAGAGCGTCACTCTGAGCATTGTTGGAGGTGCGCCAAGCCCACCAGTCAGCGGCGCTTCTTGGCCGCCTTCTTTGCGGGCAACGATCGTGCATAGCTCGACCCGAGCGAGACCCACTTGCTGAGGTCGCGCTTGGTACGGACGTCAGCTGAGTCGACACGCAACCAGCCCGACATCTCGCGGCCGCGCATCTCCATCGGTCGCGCCTTGCCCTTGGCGATCAGCTTGTCGCCTTCCGCGGGGTCGACGTGGACAAGCAAGCCGCCCTGCCCACTCGCGGCGACTGCCATGTTGCCCCCGATGAGGAAGGCGAGCCCACCGAACATCTTCTGCTCGGTGACACCGCGCTCTCCCGCGAGCTCAGCGCGGATTCGCTCAGCCAGGTCCTCGTCGTAGGCCATAGATCGGATCGTACGGTCCGTCAGCGGCGCTTCCGCCGCAGCACAAAGGGAAGGAAGCCGAGGAGCAGAGCCAAGACGCCGACGAGAACCGCGACGACGATCACACCGCCAGAGCTGCCGCCACCGCCGGGGGACGCGGCCTGGGGGTGGGCGGCGCCGAGATACCAGCCGGGAGCGTTGAAGGGACCGCCGACGGTGGGCTGGCCGGCGACGGCCTGCGACCCGATGTTCGTCCAGGTTCGGCTGTCGGCCGAGTAGAGAAAACCGGCGGTCGCCAGCGGCACGATGAGCAGGATGTTGCCCGGCGCCGTGACCGTCGTGGCCGGCGTGCCCGACGGTTCATAGGTCATCGTGACGCGATACGCGTTGCCGTTGGCGCGGACGCCGGGTGGCACCTGCCCGAGCTTCGACGGGTCGAGCGGTTCGATGTGGACACGCAGCGTCGTATCCGGCGGATGCGGCGGTACGGCGTTGGGCGCCAGGTTGAGAACAAGCTGGTTGTCCTCGCTCTGCGCGCCCGACTGTTCCGAGCCGGTCGGGCTCATGGGAATGTCCGTGTCGTTGGCCTTGGGCGCGACGTTCGTCGACTCGAAGGCTGGTGGTGGCTTGACCCACCGGTACGCCGGAGGCGCTTGGAAGCCCTCAAACAGCGGCAGGACGCGATGTCCCAGGGGCAGCGCGGCCACTACAGCGACGACATAGATCGCCGTGATGACAAGACCGACGTGCAGCGGTCGGATCGGGCGGTACGACGCACCGAAGCGCACGGCGCATCCTTGCGCGCTGGGATCAGCGGCGCTTTTTCTTGGCTGCCTTCTTCACGGGACGCGCCTTCTTTGGCGCCGGACCACCTCCGCCGCGCACGCGCCTGCGGATCAGGGGGAAGAAACCGAGGGCCAGCGCCAGGACGCCGACGAGGACGGCGACGATGATCACGCCACTCGAGCTTCCGCCCCCGCCGGAGGACGCGGCCTGCGGATGGGTTGCGCCCAGATACCAGCCGGCGGCATTGAAGGGGCCGCCGACGATCGGCTGGCCGGCGACGGTCTGCTTGCCGATGTCGGTCCACGTACGCCCGTCGCCCGAATAAAGAAGGCCTGCCGCCGGCAACGGCACCGTCAACAGAATGTTGCCGGGGGCTGTAACCGCCGCGGCCGGCGTGCCCGAGGGTTCATAGGTCATCGTGACCCGATAGGCGTTGCCGTTGGCGCGGACGTCGGGAGGCACGGCGCCGAGGGTCGCCGGATCAAGGGGCTCGACATGGACGCGCAACGTCGTGTCCGGCGCATGCGGGGGCACGGCGTTGGGCGCCAGGTTCAGAACGAGCTGGTTGTCCTCGCTCTGCGCGCCTGACTGCTGCGACCCGGTCGGGCCCATCGGGATGTCGGTGTCATTGGACTTCGGCGGGACATTGCCGGACGCGAACGCGGCCGGCGGCTTGACCCACCGGTACGCGGGCGGCGGACCGATGCCCTCGAACAAGGGCCGAACGTTGTGGCCGAGCGGCAGCGTGCCGGTGATCGCCAGGACGTAGACGACGAGGAGCACCACGCCCACGCCGAGAGGGCCGAGGCGCCGGATCGAGGGCGCCGAACGCAGGGCCTGCACGTCCATCTATGGCCAGGTGCGGACGGGACGCCTACGTGCGCCGCGCTCCAAAGCCCACGAGCGCCGCCACGCGCCGGCGTCGGGCCCGGCGAGGGACGGCGTCGTGCGCATCGCGGCGCGGCGACGGGCGGTCCACCAGTCGGTGGCTTGCTCGTCGGCCAGAACGGCGACCGCCTCCTCGATGCGGTCGGAGAACTTGTTCGTGCGCTCACCCTCGCGAGGTCGAAGCGGCGAGCCAAACGTGACGTGCACAGCGGCGCGCGACGGCCGCTTGGCGCCCTTGGGCAGCACTCGCCCCGTCCCCTCGAGATGCACCGGCACCACCGGGAACCCGCCATGCATCGCCAGGTAGGCAGCGCCACCGCGGAAGGGCTGAGCCCAGCCGTCGCCGCTGCGCCCACCTTCGGGGAAGATGACGATGCTCCACCCGTCGTCGAGAAGCGCCCGCGCCTGCTCAAGCGGACGGCGGTCGACGCGGCCGCGCTCGACGGGCAGCGCGCCGAGGACGAGGGCCGACAGCGTGCCCTTCAGACGAGTGTCGAAGAAGTAGTCGGCGGCCGCGGCGACGACGGCGCGATGCCGCCACCGGTCGGGCAGGGCGCTGAGCAGGAGCGGCGTGTCCAGGTGACTCTGGTGGTTGGCGACGAAGATCACCGGCCCCTCGAGCGACTCCAGCCTGTCGATGCCGTGCACGTGCGGTGGCACCAGCGCCCGCACGACCGGGCGCAGCATCTGGTCGACGAACACGGCGCGCGCCAGCCGCGCCGGATAGCGGCGCGCCCAGCCGGTCTCGAAGTCGACACCGGTCCGCCGTTCGATCGGCGGACGAGGAACACTGCCGGGCCACGTCGGCGGCCCGTAGGGGAACCCGGCCCGCAGCCTCATGCCTTGACGTCGGCCATAAGCAGCGGCGGGCAGTGCAGGTGGGTCACCGACGGATCCCGTCCGACGACGTCGGTCGCCATCTCGAGCGCGTCTCGCATGGTGGACGCTGGCTTGAAGCCCAGTCGACGGACGGAAGCAGGATCCCCACCGACGACAATTACACCGCCTAGATGGTCCAGGGCGTGCGCGCCCCAGTACCACATGTAGAACGGATGCACGCCGTGGTAGGCGTGGCCCGTCCGGTAGAGGTGGATGTACCAGGGGTCGGTGGCGAAGGACTCCTCGTACTTGGCCTCGATCTCCAGCGGATCGGTCGTTTCGGCCAGCACCTGCTCGAAGAAGTCGATATAGCTGGGATGGTGGACGGGGCTGAACTCCCACGGCGTGGGATGGCTCATGATCACGACGCCGCCGGCCCGCACGAGCGGCTGTCCCCGGTACAGGTTGAAGAAGTAGCCGAGACCCGTGCACATGACGAGGATCGGGTTCATCACCGAGTTGACGTTGTAGGGGCAGATGTACGGCAGGCCCATGGTGAGTATGTCGGTTTGCCCCTGCACCTCCACCATCTGCTGGCGGTAGACGTTCTCGGTGGTCACGGCGTGGACGGCCTCGACCTCGCCGGCCTGCACGCTCGTCATCTCGTGCGGTGCCTTCATCGACTGGAAGATGCGGCGCGAGAGCCGTTCCGGTGCGCGTTCCAAGCTCTTGGTGACCGCCAGGTAGCGAGCTCGGTCGCCGGCCTTCCATTCCCACTCGCGCTTCTGCAGGAAGGCGAACTGGTCGGGGAACTGGTTGGTGTTGAGGGTGGTCTCGATCTGGAAGATCCTCACGCCCGCCGCCTTCAGATGGCGGCCCATGCGCCAGTTCGACGAGTGCAGTTCGGAGCGGTGCTGATCCATGAACGAGCGGCTGTGCTGCATCGTGCGCACGTTGTGGTGGTGACGCAGGCTCTTGTACGACGCCAGGCCGGTGGCCACGCTCTTGTGGCCGCCATCCATCGCCACCAGGTTGATGTTCACGTAGACGAGCAGGTCGCTCTCGGCCGCTCGACGGTTGATCTCGACGTCCTCGCCCTCGTCGGTCGTGCCTAGGTGCAGCATGCCGGCGGGATCCTCGGCGTCGTGCTGGGTCAGCAGACCGTGGGGCGCGAAGGCGTCGTAGATCCTGTCGCCCAAAGCGTGTCGCAGCTCTGCTTCGGTCATGCGCCGGTGCAGTGCAAGAGCAGCGATCAGCTGGACGTCGTCGACGCCTGCCGCGGCGGCCATGTCCAGAACGGCTTCGATCACGCGCTGGCGGTTGTCCGGCTGTCGCATCGGCGGCAGCGGGAGGGAGACGTCGTCGAATGCGATGGTGAGCTTCATCCCCGGCTTCAGCAGCGCGGGAAGGGGCTCGCTGTCGATTGGCTCCAACAAGGCGCGGCGTATGGCCTCGTCGGGGTCGGGCAGGGCGTCGAGCGGCTCGGGTGGGTAGATGATCCGGCTACCGGTCGGCAGGCGCTCGAGCCGGAAGCCCTCGCCGTGCCAGAACAGCGTGGGCGGGGTCGACCGATCGACGTCGAGAACGAATCCGGGCCTGGGCACTAACTCAATCCTCGCTCGCCTCGGAGGTCGAAGGCGATCTTCACGGCTCCTCGTCTACCCGCGTCAGCGGCATGCTCGATGGCCTCTCGCCACCGGTCGAGTGAGTACAAGGCGCTGACGAGGCGCTCGAGGCGGGCATCCTGCACGAGCTCGAACGCTTTGGCGAAGTCGTCATTGGTGTACGTGTAGGCGCCCCGCACCGACACCTCACGGTGCCACAGCGAGGTGAGGTCGACGCTCACCCGCCCGGGCATGCCGAGTAGGACAACCGTGCCACCGGGGGCAACGACCTGCAGGGCCAGCTCGAGCGACGACTCGCTGCCGACGCAGTCGAACACGACGTCGACGCCCCCGGTCAACTGATCGCCCGCCACCATCGAACTGGGCACCGCCCGCCGCACCGCGCGCGCCAAGCCGTCGGGTGCCACGACCACGTCAGCACCGAGGTCGCGGGCCAGCTGCTGCTGGGCAGGGTGCTTGGCCGCCGCGATCAACACGTGGGGTGTCGTCAGGGCGCGCAGCGCCGCAATCGTGCAGAGTCCAAGGGTGCCGGCGCCGATGACGGCCACCTCGGTGTCAACCGTGGACATCGCCGCGTGCACCGCGCAGGCCGTCGGCTCCACCATCACGGCCGCTTCGTCGCTCATCGCGTCGGGTACTCCATGCAACTGCGACTCGTGGGCCACGAGCGACAGCGACCATCCGCCGCCGGTGTCCGCGCAGTAGCCGGTCTGAAGTCCGGGCTCGAGATGACCGAACGCCGTCCGCTCGCAGCGATTGCTGTTGCCCGAAGCGCACTGCGCGCACAACGGCTCCACGCCGCGCGCTTCACAGGTGAGTGTCGGCTGCAAGGCGACTCGCGTGCCGTCATCCAGCTCGCCGACGACTTCGTGTCCGGGAACGAACGGAAAGCTGACGATGGGCTCGAAGTACCGCGAGCTCTGGCCGTCGACCGTCGCCAGGTCGGAACCACAGATCCCAGCCAACCGCGGACGCACCCGCGTCCATCCCGGACCCGGTAGCTCGGGCGGGTCGACGTCGGTCAACCGCAGCGGCCCAACCCGTGCTCCACCGCCCGGTGCGAGCGCGCCCGCCACCCGCGCCGCCGCGAACCGTGGCAACGACCGCTCGAAGAGGAGCGCCTTCACTGCCCAACACCCGTTCTGGCGGTCGTGGCCATGCCTATTGCCCGGCTAGGACCGCCAGAACGATGGAGGGGGCCCATCGGCAAAAGCGACCTGCGGGCGCCGGGCGACTTTGACCAGTCTTCGGTGTGCCAGCCGCGCCTTCGGGCGATGGTGGCGAGCTTGGCTTCGGCGTTGACGGCGACGGGATAGCCCGCGGCCTCGAGCATCGGCAGGTCACTCGCCGAGTCGGCGTAGGCGACGCACTCCGACAGCTTGAGACCGTTGACGTCGGCGTACTCGGCCATCACCAGGGCGCGGGCCTCGCCCGTGGGCGGCAGCTCGACGAGTTCGCCCGTGAAGCGGCCGTCACGCTCACCCATCTGCGCGCAGACGACGTCGTCGAACAACGGACGCAACGGGGCGATGATGAAGTCGAGGGCGCCGGTGATCAGCAGCGTGCGATGGCCCAACGCACGGTGCTCACGCACGCGGCGGATGCCGGCGGGGAACGACTTCGTCAGCAGCAGATCGCTGAACAGCTCCCACGCGTCGGCTCGCAGCTGGTCGGCGGGAGCGTCCTCGTAGCGGCGGTAGAAGTACCGGAGGAAGTCACCGCGGTCCTGGCGGTCCAACGCCAACAGCCCTGGTGCCTCGCGCAACGTCTTCAGCGTGAACCGCGCGCGTTCGTCGGCAGCCATTCGCCGGGTGGCCAGCCATGCGAACGACTCGACCACGTTCGAGGCGATGAGCGTGTTCTCGAGGTCGAAGACGGCGACGTGCCGCTCGGGCGACAAAACCGCCTTGCGCCCCCGCTCGAAGCGACTCGGGCCCGTGCGTCGCCCCGGCGTCGTGCGGACGCGCGCTGTCTCCACCACCGACGGCAGATGGACGTCCTGGATATAGGACACCCAGTCGATGACCGCGGGGTCGAAGGCGAAGGCCTGTTGATCCTCGGCGTCGAGCGACTCCCACAGCGCGAGCAGCCGGTCGACGCGAAACACGGCCTCGGTCTCTGCGTACGCGCCGTAGAGCTCGACGTAGCCCACGGCGCGGTCGACCGTGGCCTTGCGCTCCTCGACGCGCGCGGACAGCTCCGCTTGGCGCCCGCGAATCGGCAATTGCCCGACCACCCGCTCGACCCCACCCAGCACCTTCGAGAGCCGGTGGAGCTGGCGCTGCACCCGACCGCGACCGGGGAACGACCACTCCGGCACGTCGATGGGCTGGCCTTGGGCGTCGTAGATCGGGTGCTCGATGAACCAATCCCGACCGGTGTCGACCAGCTGCCGGTACCGCAGCGGATTCCGCGACCCGGACGCCACCTGGTACACGCTCGGCCCCTCGGGGGCCGGGCCACGAGCGGCGACAGCGACGATGGCGGCGACCACGAGGTCGACGGGGATCACGTCAACGATGCCCTCCGGCAGCCCGGGGAACGAAGACAGCAGTCCCCGCCCGTAGGCGATGATCACCGGCTCGGCCATGCGGAAGCCCCGAATCCAGCCCGGATTGGGCTCGGCCAAGCTGGACTCGATGATCGACGGCCGGACGATCGTGACCGGTACGTCTTCGCGCGTTTGGAGCAGGGCCCGCTCGCCCAACGCCTTCGTGTAGGCGTACGCGTCGGGCCAGCCGAGGGCCCGAGCTCGCGCCCGTCCCAGTTCCACCAGCTGGTCGCGCACCCAGTCCGACCGCAACCGCTCGGTCTTCTGCGCGAGGAGCGGTGCGCCCGCCGCACCCAGCTCACGACGAGCCAGCTTCTGGAACCGCTGGAGCTGTTCTGTGCGGCGGCTCTCGGCATCGACGTCGGCGCGTGCCCGTCGAGCGGCGTCTACTTCGCCGCGCCAGTCGACGTCGGTGGCGAACGGCGTGTCGGGGAGCAGCGCCTCGGGGGCATCGCCCCGCCGCAGACCCGCGACGTACGCCGTCGACACTCCGATCAAGTGGGCGGCCGAGCCTTCTTCGCGCAAAAGCTGAGCAACGCGCACCGGACCCAGGAGGTTCACCTCGACGGCCGCATCCAGAGGAGAATCGAAGCTGACGGCCGCGGCCGAGTGCACGACGACGTCAGCCGACGCGAACAGACGGCGGTCATCTGCGGCGAGGCCGAGGCCATCGGCGGCGACGTCGCCGCTCACGACATGAACGCGGCGGCCGATCTCGTCGTCGAAGCTGTCGCCCCACTCGGTGCGCAGGCGGTCGAAGCAATCGTTGCGGAAGATCTCCCGCCGGGCCCGATCAGCGGCCGAACGTTGGCGTCCCGGCCGCACGAGGAGCACGACTTCGCCGTCGGGGATTGACCGCAGCAGACGCTCGACGAGCGCCGTCCCCAGAAAGCCCGTGGCTCCCGTCACCGCCACGCGCTTGCCTGCAAGCGCCTCCGCAATCACGCACTCTTGCTAGCACGGAGGGCCGCGAGCGGCCCCGCTAGGTCTCCTAAACGGGCAGCGACTCTGTGAGCGGCAGGGTGAAGGCAAACGTCGAGCCGCGCCCGGGTTCGGACACGACGGACACATCTCCACCCATCGTCCGCACGTATTCCTTGACGAGCGCAAGCCCAAGACCCGTGCCCCTCAGGCTGTTCGTCGCGACGCGCGCCGCGCGCCAGAACGGGTCGAAGGCTCGATCGGCCTCCTCGGCGGTGAGCCCCGTGCCGTGGTCGGAGACCTCGACCCGGGCGACGCCACCCACTTGGGCGCCGCGCACGGCGATCGGCGTTCCCGGCTCCGAGTACTTCACGGCGTTCGACAACAGGTTTGTCAAGGTGCGGCGCAGTAACACCGAGTCCGCCATCACATGGGCGGCCTGGATGTCGATCTCCAGCGGCCGGCCGGCAACGAGCGGACCCAATGCCGCCACCGTCGCCTGGACCTCAGTCTCCAGGTCGACGCAGCCGATCCCGGCGCTCAGCCTGCCCGCCTCAACCTGCGAGAAGTCCAGAAGCCCTTCCACCAGGTCGCCGAGCTCGTTCGAGTGATGGCAGATCTTCTCCACGAACAACAGGCGCTCGTCATCGGAAAGCGCCTCGTAGTGCGCACGTAGCGTCTCGGCGAAGCCGCTCACGCACGTCAGCGGCGTGCGCAACTCGTGCGACACCGACGCCATCAGCTCGCGGCGGACGTCAAGGGTGTGCTGCAGCTCGGCGACCAGCGCCCGTTCGAGCTCGAGTCGACGGAGGTTGCCGAGCGCAATCCCCGCGTAGGCCGCCAACGCAACGGCGAGTCGCCGCTCTTCGGGATCGAAGATCCTCGGGTCGCGGCTGACGATCGCGAGCACGCCGAGGGGCGTCTCATCGCCCGGCGGGACGGGCACGAGCAGCCGGTCGTTGCTTTCGAACGTCTTCTGCGGCGAGGCGAGTAGCTGGCGGGCGTCGGCGAGGACCTTGTCGCGCTCGCCGAGGTGGGAGCCCGCAGTCGCCTCCTGCACGAGGCCGCTCTCGGCCAGGACGAAAAGCCCGCAGCCGTCGGCGCGCATGAGGCGGCGCGCGCCCTCTACGACCTCAGCGAATACCTCGGGCCGAGCCGACGCCGACGTCACCAACAAGCCGATGCGCTCCAGTTCGCCGGTGCGGCGCACGAGGTCGTGATGCATCCATGCCCGCCAGGCGACGTCGGCGAGGATGTCGAGGTAGCTCTCGTCCTTGACGATGTAATCGACAGCGCCCCGGCGCATGGCCTCCACGGCGAGACCCTCAGAGCCCATCCCGGTCACCATCACCACGGACACACCGTGGCCCGCGATCACAGGTAGAAGGTCGAGGCCGCTCGTCCCGGGAAGCCGGTGATCGAGGATGACCAGATCCACCGAGTCCACGGTCAGCAGGGCTTCCTCGGCATTCGACGCTCCGCTCACGTCGAAGCCCGCCCGCCCGAGGCGGCGCTCGGCCAGGAAGCGGTGGTCGGGATCGTCGTCGACCACGAGCACGCGCACGCCGGTGGGGGTCCCGACCGTCATCCGCCTACCGCCACACTGCTCGCCTGCCACCGCACCGACTCCGCCGGCAGCACAATCTCCACTCGCGCCCCCCGCTGTGTGTCGACCAGAGCGATCGACCCGCCGAGCTGCTCGACGATCTTCCGGCAGGCGGCCAGGCCGATGCCGGTGCCGGCGTCACCGGCGGGCCGAGTGTCACACCGTTCGAACACGCCGAAGATCCTTTCCCGGTGCTCGCACGGCACGCCCTGACCGTCGTCCGCAACCCAAACGCGCGCCCCACCGTCGGGTCGCCGCTGGGCGCAGACCTCGATGGTGACGTCTGTGCGTCCGCTGTGCACGACCGCGTTGTCGAGCAGGTTGGTCATCAACTGGCGGGCGCGTACCGGGCTCATCGTCACGACGGGCAGCAGACCGATGCCGACATACATCGACGGGGCGCGGGCGCGCAGTTCGTCGGCGACGTCGCCGACGACGCGCGCCAGATCCACTGCTTCTGCCGGAGCCTCGCGACGGCCGATCCGCGACAGCTCGAGAAGGTCGTTGATCAGCTGCTGCATGTACAGGGCGCTGGCCTCCATGCGGTCGATGAACTGACCGCCCTGCCCCTCTGGCACCGAACTCTCGGTGCGCAGCAGGTCGATGTAGCCGAGGACCGTCAGCAGCGGACTCTTCAGGTCGTGGGACACCGTGTAGAGCAGGCTCTCCATCTCCGCGTGCGCCTGCTCGACCTCTTCACGAGCCGCCCGGTCGTTCTGCACCGAGACCGTGCGCTCGAGCGCCATGTCGATGACGACACCGAGACGTTGCACGAGCGCGAGCTCGTCTCCGCCGAAGAGCGGCGCCTCGGGACTGGCGTGCACGACGAGCCAGCCACTCCGCAGTGGGAGGGTGAGGACGCCGCCGTGGAAGGACGGCTCGCTGATGCCCATCGAAGCGGCGCGTCCGGCCATCCGCGCGGCCGCATCGTCGGCCAGCCCGTGAGCAGCCACGACATGACCGTCCTTGTCAGCCAGCAGCGCACCCTCGCCACCGAGCATCCGGGCGATAGGGCCGAGGAGCGGCGACGCGACCTCTTCAGGGGTTGAAGCCTTCATGAGCTCGAGTTCGCCCTGCCGGAGCGCGGCCTCCTCGCTGCGTCGCCACGCGGCGCGCACGATGACGGGCGGGGTGAATCCGAGGAGAAAGAAGACCACCGCCACCAACGACAGGATCTGCGACGACAGCCCCACGGCCGGATGTGTCGTTGCGCCGCCGAGACCGCCAACGATGACGGCCCCCGTCATCACGACAACGCCGACGCTGAGCATCCGCATGCGCCGGCCTGCGATCGTCGCCAATTCGTTGCTCCCCGACCACAGGTGAACGGCCACCGTCAGCGGAAAGACGAGCGTGACCGCCCCCCCGAAGCGGACCCACGTCCAGCCCGACTCGGGAAGGACCCAGAAGAGCACGGCGACGCCGGCCAGGAGGGTGAAACTGGCGGCCAGTCGGGCCCCGGTCGCGCCGCCCCGGGTGCGCCAGAGTCTCAGCGTCGCAATTGCGAGCGCCGAGAACACGCCGACCTGAAGCGCCTTTCCCACCTCGACCCAGTGGTCCACTCGCCCCCCCACTCGCGCGCCCGCGGAGCGGACATTTCGAACCCTAAAGAGGCGGACGCCACAAAGCGATAGACACGCCGCGTCATTTGCAGACGCCGGGAATGACTAGTCAGTTGGCGATAGGCAGTGTGAACGACATCCGGGCGCCGCCGTCCGGACCTTCGCCTGCCCAAATGCGCCCGCCCATGCTTTCGACCAGGGCCCGGCAGATGAACAGGCCAAGCCCGACGCCGACGCCGCCGTCCTGCAGACGCACGAACTTCTCGAAGATCCGGTCGCGCTTGTCGGCAGGGATACCGACGCCGCGGTCGGTCACCGATACCCGCACCGCATCGCCGTCACGTTGCACGTCCACGTCGATCGCCGCTTCGGGCGGAGAGAACTTGGTGGCGTTGACGATCAGGTTCATCAGCACGTGCTGCACCGACGCTCGGTCGGCAATCACAGGCGGCAGGCCCGCCTCGATCGTGACCTCCAGAGGATGCTCATCAGCCAGCGGTGCGAGGTCGTCGGTAAGTGCGTTCAGCATGTCGCTGAGATCCGTCGCCGGTCCGGTGACCGTGAGGCCCGGCGTCGAGACGGTCAGCCAGCGCAGGTGTTGGAAGTTGTCGATGAGTACCCGGAGCTGATCGATCTGGCGGTTCATGCGGGCGACGATGTCGAGACGGCGCTCGTCGGCGAGGAACTCCCAGTGGTCGCGCAGCATTTGCCCGTACCCGGACACGATCGTCACCAGGTTGCCGATCTCGTGGCCGAGCACCCGGAGAAGCTCGTCCGCGGACAAACCGGCGAGGGGATCGTCGCTGGCGTCCCGGACAACCATCAGGCGACGCTGGAGTCCCCCGGCGACGGCTGCATGATCTCGATCAGCGCCTGCACGAGCCGCCGCGGGGGAACACCCTTTTCGAGGTAGGCGACCGCCCCACCCTTGAGAGCGACGGGTGCCATGCGAGCTTCTTCGAATCCGGAGAGCACGACGACCTTGGTGCTGGGGGAGGCATCGAGGATGCGAGGAAGCGCCTCGAGCCCGTCGAGGGCGGGCATCGAGAGGTCGAGCAGAGCGAGGTCGGGCTTGTACATGGCGGCCAAGTCGACGGCGTGGGCGCCGTCCATGGCCTCGGCCACAACCGTGAAGCGCCCGCTGAGCTCCAGTGCCAGCCGCAGCATCGATCGGAGGTCTTGGACGTCGTCGGCGATGAGGACGCGGAAGACGTCGTTCTCTTCAGTCACTCGGCCCAGTCTGACACCCCCAAGAGCGCCAACGGGGTCCTAGAGGTACGGCATCGGGTCAACCGGCGTTCCCCGCACACGGACCTCGAAGTGCAGGTGAGGACCGGTACACAGACCCGTGCAGCCCACGTATCCGATGACCTGGCCCCGGCTGACGTGCTGCCCGGGAGCCACGGCGATGCTGCTCTGGTGGCCGTACAGGGTGGCCAACCCGTTGCCATGGTCGATGACCGTGGCGTTGCCGTAACCGCCGAGGGGACCCGCGGACACCACGACGCCGTCGGCCGCGGCGTGAATCGGCGTGCCGTAGGAGGCGCCGAAGTCGACGCCGGTGTGTACACGCACGTCTCCGTAGATCGGATGGACGCGCGGACCGAACCCGGACGTGATCGGCGCGCCGGGAATCGGAAGGGCGAGCACGCCATGGCCGGACGGCGTCAGCGCTTGGCCGGCCTGACGGCCGCGCAGCTGTGCGGCCAGCGAGTCGGACTGGCGCTGAAGGGCGACGATCTGCGCCTGGAACTCCGCCTTGCGGGCGCGCAGCTGGCCGAGCACGTCGTTCTGCTTGGCGACCTCGGCGGCCGCTTGTTGACGGAGGTCGTCCTCGGCCTGGCGGCGCGTCGAAAGGTCTTGCTCCTTCGAGGCGACCACGTCTCGCTGCTGCTTGGCTTGGCCGCGGTCTCGGTCGAGGGAGTCACGGAGGTCGCTGGCCTGGCCCTTCAGGTCCTCGTACTTGCGGACCGTTGCCCGGTCGTCGTCGAGCGCCGACCGGACGTAGGCCGTGGCCGCTGCGAGGTCACGGACGCTGCGCACGCGCAACAGCAGGTCGGCGTAGCGCGCCGAACCGCTCTCGCCCGTGTAGGCCGCGAGCGCCCGGTCGACCATGCGCTGACGGGCGTCAACGAGACGTCCTTGGGTGTCAGCCAGCTGGGTCTCGGCCGCCAGCTGTCTGGCGCCGAGGTCGTCGAGGTGACCCTGCGCGTCTTGCAGCGCAGCCTGCACCGGCATCCGCTGGCGGTCGAGCTCGGCGACCTGGGCGTTGAGGTCGTCCAGGTGAGCCCGTGACGCATCCAGCTCATCGAGGAGGTTCGCCTCGTCGGCCGACACCTCGTCGACCTGGTTCTTCAGGGCCTGGATCTTCTGCGCGGTTGGGTTGGGCGGCTGCTTCTTCGCCGCCACGGCCGGCCTCGTCATGACCACCAACGCCGCGAAGGCGAGCGCGACGGCCACGACCCGAACCACACGAGTCACATCAACAACTTTAGCAACAGGGCGTGGCGGCACAACCACGCGATTGGGTTGCTAGGAGGGCCGGCCCCGTCGATTGCTAGACGTCGAGGAAGCGGCTGACGGCGATGGCGGAGCCAACGGCGCCGACCAGCATGCCGACGACGACCAGGAAGATCCCGGTGCCGATGACCTCGTTGGTGCTGACCGCGAATTCGTGGAAGAGCTCGACGTGGCGCACCGCGTGCTGGGCGAAGTTGCGCACCAAGAACACGACGGCGAAGGCGCCGAGTGCGCCGATCAGGCCCTGAACCAGGCCCTCGAACATGAACGGCACCCGGATGAACCAGTTGGTGGCGCCCACCAGCTTCATCACCGCCACCTCACGGCGCCTTGCGTAGATCGCCATGCGGATGGTGTTGAGGATCAGGAGCGCCGCCGCGGCGAGGAGCACGATGGCGACCGACCAGATCAACAGCTGGGCGTAGCGCGTCACCGACAGGAGCGCCTTGACCGTGTCCTTGGCGTACACGACGTCGCGCACGCCGGGCTGGTCCTTGAAGCGGTTGCCGATGACGTCGACCTGCTGCGCCTGTCGGGGCACCACCCGGAACGACGGCGGCATCTGGTCGACGTTCAGCGTCTCGAGCATGTCGGGTGAGTTCGAGAACATCTTTCGGAACTCGTCGTACGCGCCCTGCTTGTCGACGTAGCGGACCTTCTTCGCCTCCGGTGTCTGGCGGAGTTCGCTGTCGACGGCGGCGATCTCCTGCGGCGCGGCGTCGGACTTCATGAAGACCGACAGCTCGACGCCACCCTTCCACTGGATGGTGGCCTTGTCGACGCCCTGCTTCAGCAGGAGGGCGCCACCGACGAGGGCGAGCGACACCGCGACGACCACGACGGCCGCCGAGGTCATGAAGACGTTGCGGCGCAGGTTGCTCGCGGTCTCCCGCGCGAAGTAATCGACCTTCAAGCTCATCGAGTAGTAAACGCTCCGTAGACGCCACGCGCCTGGTCACGGACGAGCGTGCCGCGGTCGAGCTCGATGACGCGGCGGCGCATCGTGTCGACGATGGACGAGTCATGGGTGGCCATCACGACGGTCGTGCCCGTGCGGTTGATGCGGTCAAGGAGGCGCATGATGCCGACCGACGTGCTCGGGTCGAGGTTCCCGGTGGGCTCGTCGGCGAGGAGAATCAACGGCCGGTTGACGAACGCCCGCGCGATCGAGACGCGCTGCTGCTCGCCGCCGGACAACTCGCTCGGCAGGTTGTCGCTCTTCTTGGTCAGACCGACCAGGTCGAGGATCTGGGGCACCTGCGACGCGATCACGTGCTTGGGTCGCCCGATGACCTCGAGGGCAAACGACACGTTCTCGTAGACGGTCTTGTTGGGCAGGAGCTGGAAGTCCTGGAAGACAGTGCCGATGTTGCGGCGGAGATAGGGAACTTTCCAGCTCGACAGGTTGGCGATGTCCTTGCCCGCGACCCAGATGCGACCCGAGTCGGGGTCCTGCTCTTTGAGCAGCAGACGGATGAACGTCGACTTGCCTGAGCCGGACGGGCCGACCAGGAAGACGAACTCGCCCTTCTGGATGTCGGCGCTCACGTCCCGCAGAGCAACGACGTCGCCCTTGTAGATCTTGGTGACGTTCTCGAGCCTGATCATGTGATCGGGGGTGGGTCGGCCTGCGCTCGAGATGTTCCCGGGCGACCGACGACTGAGGAAGCCTACCAAAGGCGCCTAGGTCGGCAGGGGGACACCGCGCAGACGGCGAATACCTGCGTTCGTGAATGGTATTCGACGGTCAATTGTGGTTGTCCTGGTCGGAATAGCCATTTTTGTCGGATTTTCTGGTACTGCAGTTTGGTCAGGTACTGCCCACGCGGCACAGAGCACCGATCAGGCGGAAAACACCCTGACCGCAGACATCAACCAGGAGCGCACCAGCCGGGGCCTGGGCGAGCTGACCGTCGCCGGCGACCTCGTCGCCTACGCCCGCCAGCACTCGGCGGACATGGCCGCGGCCGGGCACCCCTACCACGACCCCAACATCCAGTCGAACGTGCAGAACTGGCAGCACATGGGCGACAACGTGGGCTCCGGCGCCAGCGCCGACGCCCTGCACACCGGGTTCATGAACTCGCAGATCCACCGGGACGAGATCCTCATGCCCGACTACACCCAGGTCGGAGTGGGCGCCTACTGGGCAGGCAACGTCCTCTACGTCACCGAGGTCTTCCGCCTGCCCATGCAGGCTGCGCCGGCACCGGTTCGTCGGGCCGTTGCGGCGCCCGCCCGCGTCGTGACCCACGTCGTCGCCGCGCCGGCTCCCGCGAAGGCTGCGCCGGTCGCACCGCCGACCACCGCCCCGCCAACCACCGTCGCGCCGCCGTCGACCACCACCTCACTGGTGGCCGCGGCCACGCCCGAGTGGCCGCCCGCCGCGCTCAACGCCGAACGCGCCGCCAGCCACACCGCCGAAAACACGAACCTTCCCGCCGCCGCTGTCGTCGCCGCGGTGCTGCTGATGCTGGTCGCCGGCGTCGAGGTCCACACCCTCCGCCGCCGCGCCGACCGCCCGTAACTGCGGCAACTACGGGGGCAACAGGGTCGCCAACTCGTCAGGGGCGCCCTTTCACAAGTGTCGTCTCAACCGCTGGAATGGTTGTTGGAAACGGACGAACTTCCCGCGATCACAACCAGATGACCGGTTGAAACGTGAGCCGCCCTCTTCAGTGCCGCAGTTGTAGTTCGCGCTAGTTCGAGCCGGGGTCGCCTTGCTGGCGACGCCACCTGAGGAACGCTTCCATGAACTGGTCGAGGTCGCCGTCGAGGACGGCGTCAACGTTGCCGGTCTCGTGGCTGGTGCGGTCGTCCTTGACGTTCTGATACGGCGCGAGGACGTAGTGCCGGAAGGCCTGGCCCCACCCCACCTCGGTCTGGGGGCCGGAGATGGCGTCGAGCTCGGCCTTGCGCTCTTCCCGCTGACGCTCGGCCAGCTTCATGCCGAGGATCTGCATCGCCTTCGCCTTGTTCTGGTGCTGGCTGCGTTCGTTCTGGACGGCGACCACGATGCCCGTGGGCAGATGGGTGAGGCGCACGGCGGAGTCGGTGACGTTCACGTGCTGGCCTCCGGCGCCCGACGACCGGTAGGTGTCGACGCGAAGATCCTTCTCCTCGATGTCGACCTCGTCGCCGGCGTCCTCGAGGAACGGCACGGCGCTGAACGACGCGAACGACGTCTGCCGGCGGTGCTGCGCATCGAACGGCGACATGCGCACGAGCCGGTGCACGCCCTTCTCCGCCGTCAGCAGGCCGTACGCGTACCGGCCCTTGACGATGAACGTGGCCGACAGGATGCCCGCCTCCTGACCGGCCGACACTTCGTCGAGTTCCACCGAGAAGCCGCGCCGCTCGGCCCAGCGCAGGTACATGCGCAGCATCATCTCGGCCCAGTCCTGGGCGTCGGTGCCGCCGGCGCCGGCGTGGATCTCGCACACGGCGTCGAGTTCGTCGTGCTCGCCCGAGAACAGGGACCGCAGCTCAAGCTCGTCGAGCGACCGGCTGACGGACGTGAGCGCCTCGTCGACCTCTTCCTCGATCGAGTCCTCGCCCTCCTCGACCGCCAGCTCGTACAGCGTCTCAGCGTCGGAAAGCCGGGTGGCGAGGACGTCCAGTTCGTCGACATCGCCCTTGACGCGCGACAGCTCCGTGGTGACTTTGCGCGCCGCGTCGGCGTCGTCCCAGAGATCGGGACGCGAGGCGTCCGCCTCCAACTCGGCCAGCCGCTTCCGCAGCCCCTCGAGGTCGAGGTACCGCTCGGCGTCGCTCAGCCGCTGTCGGAGCGCGCGCAACTCATCGGTGCAATCGCGCAAGTGTCAGGCTGCTGCGCCGTGGCAGCGCTTGTACTTCTTTCCGCTGCCGCACCAACAGGGCTCGTTGCGACCGATCTTCTCGTGCTCGTCGCGGACCACCTGCTGCACGACGGGCTCGTCCTCGATGAACTCGGGCGGCGCGTCCTGGCCCATCTCCGCCGCCTGCAACTGCGCGGCCTGGACCATGCCCCCGCTGCCCTGCACCGGATCCTCGGGCGCCGAGTACTGAACGTTCAGAACGCGGGCCTGTTCGGGTTCGGCGACGACCTCAAGGTGCATGACGTACTTGACGAAGTCCTCGGCGATGGCGTCCATCATCATCGAGAACATCTCGAAGCCCTCACGCTGCCACTCGACGAGCGGATCCTTCTGACCCATGGCCCGCAGGTTGATGCCCTCCTGCAGGTAGTCCATCTCGTACAGGTGCTCGCGCCAGCGCTGGTCGATGATCGAGAGCATCACCCGGCGCTCGATCTCGCGCATCGCCTCGTCGCCGATCTCCTGCTCGCGCTGTTCGTAGTAGTTCGTCGCCTCGGCCAGCAGGCTCTCGTAGATCTCGTCGGCCACGCGGGCCTGGGACAGCTCCTCGGCCGTGAAGCGCGTGGGATAGAAGGTGAGGACCTCGTTCATCAGGCCCTCGAGGTCCCAGTCTTCGACGAAGTCCGTGGGGCAGTACGTCTCGACGGCGTGCTGCATGGCGGTGTCGAGCGACTCGAACGCCTGGTCGCGCAAGCTTTCGCCGTCGAGGATCTGCTGGCGGCGCGCGTAGATGACCTTGCGCTGCTCGTTCATCACCTCGTCGTACTTCAGGACGTCCTTGCGGATCTCTGCGTTGCGAGCCTCGACCGTGCCCTGCGCCCGCTCGATCGCACGGGACACCATGCGTGAGTCGATGGGTACGTCTTCGGGCAGGGCCTTGTTCATCACCCAGTTCATGGCGCCGGTGGCGAACAGGCGCATGAGCTCGTCCTCGAGCGACAGATAGAAACGGCTCTCGCCCGGGTCGCCCTGGCGACCGGAACGTCCACGCAGCTGATTGTCGATGCGCCGGCTCTCGTGGCGCTCGGTGCCAAGTACGTAAAGACCGCCGAGCTCGCGGATCTTCTCGCCCTCGACGGCGCACTCGTCCTTGTAACGGGCGAGCAGCTCCTCGTACCGAGGCTTGCCCTCTTCGCTCTCGGGGTCGAGACCCTCGGCTGCCATGTCGAGCTTGGCCAGGCCCTCGGCGTTGCCCCCGAGGATGATGTCGACGCCGCGGCCAGCCATGTTCGTGGCGACCGTGACCGAGTTCAGGCGACCGCCCTGGGCGACCACGATGCCCTCCCGCTCGTGCTGCTTTGCGTTCAAGACCGAGTGCGGAACGCCTCGCCGCTCGAGCATCCGCGAGAGGCGCTCCGACTTCTCGACCGACACGGTGCCGACGAGGACGGGCTGGCCCTTCTCGTGGCGCTCGACCAGGTCCTCGACGACCGCCTGGAACTTGGCCTCCTCGGACTTGTAGATGAGATCGACCTGGTCCTGGCGGACCATCGGCCGGTGGGTGGGGATCTCGACGACCGGCAGGTCGTAGGTGTGGGCGAACTCGCCCGCCTCGGTGACCGCAGTACCGGTCATGCCGGCGAGCTTGTCGTACATGCGGAAGTAGTTCTGGAGCGTGATGGTGGCGAGGGTCTGGTTCTCCTCCTTGATGCGCACCCGCTCCTTGGCCTCCACCGCCTGGTGCAGGCCCTCCGACCAGCGCCGGCCCTCGAGCACGCGGCCGGTGAACTCGTCGACGATCTTCACCTCGCCGCCCTGGACGACGTAGTCGTCGTCGCGGTGGAACAGCTCCTTGGCCCGCAGCGCGGCCTGGAGCTGGTGGACGTAGTTCTGCGAGAGCTCGTCGTAGAGGTTTTCGACCCCGAGGGCTCGCTCGACCTTCTCGATGCCGTCCTCGGTGGGGGCGACGGTCTTCTTCTCCTCGTCGACGTCGTAGTCGACGTCGCGCTGGAGGGTGCGGACGATGCCGGCGAACTTGTAATAGAGCTGCGCCGCGTCCTCGACCCGGCCGCTGATGATGAGCGGCGTGCGGGCCTCGTCGATCAGGATGGAGTCGACCTCGTCAACGATGGCGTACGCGTGGCCCCGCTGGACCATGTACTCCTTGGCCATCGCCATGTTGTCGCGGAGGTAGTCGAAGCCGAACTCGTTGTTCGTGCCGTACGTGATGTCGCACGCGTACATCTGGCGCTTGAGCTCGGGATCCTCGACCTCGGGAATGACCAGGCCGACGCTGAGGCCGAGCCACTTGTGGATGCGCCCCATCCATTCGGAGTCGCGCTTGGCCAGGTAGTCGTTGACCGTGATCAGGTGGGCGCCCCGGCCGCTGAGGCCGTTCAGGTACGCGGGCAGGGTGGAGACGAGGGTCTTGCCCTCGCCGGTGCGCATCTCGGCGATCCAGCCGAAGTGGAGGGCGGCGCCGCCCATGAGCTGCACGTCGAAGTGGCGCTGACCGATGACGCGCTTGGCCGCTTCCCGCATGACGGCGAACGACTCGAGGAGGAGGTCGTTGAGGGCGTCGTCGACGTCGTCACCGGCGTTGGCGATTCGCTCACGGAACTCGACGGTCTTGTGACGCAGGGCGTCATCGCTCAGCGCCGAGATCTCGGGTTCCAGGGCGTTGATGTCGGGCACCAGCGTCTGGAGCGCCTTGAGCTTCTTCCCCTCGCCCGCTTTGAGGACGCGGCTGAACAAAGACATGGAGGCGAGTCTACTGGCGGCCCCACCCCTTTTAGGCCGGTCGTCTGGCGATCACGTGCATGTTGTCGCCCAGGTTGACCGGGACCCGCCAGTGCTCGGGAACCACGGTCCGGATGGCCTCCGCCGCCGGATCGACGGCGGGAACGGCGGCGCCCACCTTGCTGAGCAGGTAGTCCATCGACACGACGTGGGTGTAGGCGCCGATGCGGTCGACGCGGAACCCGGCCTGTCCGAGGAGCCGGGTGATGCTGCGCCGGTCGAAGTAATAGAGATGCATGTCCATCAGCCACGGCCAGTGCCGGCCCAGGGCGCGCGCGACGCGGCTGCCAGCGTCGATCGTGGAGAGATGGAGGACGCCTCCGGGCTCGAGAAGTTGGAAGGCGGCCTCCAGTTCGGCCCGGGGATCCTCGAGGTGCTCGACCACGTCCCACATGGTGAGAACGTCGTAGCGGTCGCCACTGGCGGCTCGCTCGGTGATGGTCTCGTTGTGGACGGTCAGCCCCAGCTGCCGAGCCTGGGTCACCGCCCACTCCGAAAGCTCGGTCCCCTCGGCCTTGAACCCGGCCTGCGCGGCGACGTCGACGAAGTAGCCGCAGTAGGCGCCGACGTCGAGCAGCCGCCTGGACCGGGGAGGCCCGAGCTTGGAGAGGACCCGGCGGAACGTCCGGTACCGGTTGTCGCGTTCGCCGACGTAGAGCGGGTCCTCGACCGCGCCGTACGCCTTGATGAGGTCGTCGGAATCCGGCATCGGCCACTGGAACAGCAGCCCGCAGTCCCGGCACCCCCAGATCGGCGGGTGTTGGCCGTGCCCAAAGTTCGTGCAGTTGTACGTGGGAGGCTCGGGCGTCGCCGGGGAACGCTGGGGAAAGCGGAGCTCCAGGTCCCGGCCGCCGCAGAGATAGCAGGCGCTCGGGAACGGGTCGACCACCGGCCAACCATATGGGGGACCGCCGTGGGCCAGCAGTCGGCCCGTGTCAACATGACGCCGTGGCCCGCGCTCAGCTAGCCACGGCCGTCGAGGTCCCACCGCGCGCCGCACCCCGACCCAATCGCGAGATCCCGCGCGAGTGGTTCGTGCTCGCCGCCATGATCGTGATCTGGATCGCGGTGTTCGGCGACTTGGTGCTGCTGCGACAGCGCCGGTTCGGATCCTTCAGCCTCGACATGGCGATCTTCGATCAGGCCACCTGGCTCATCTCGCGGATGGGCGGGCTGTTCATGTCGGTGCGTGGCCTCCACTTCTTCGGCCACCACTTCAACCTCGGCCTGTTCCTGCTCGCGCCCTTCTACTGGTTCGGCGCCGGAGCGAACTTCCTCAACCTCGTCATGGTCACCGCGATGGCGCTCGGCGCCATTCCGATCTATCTGCTCGGTCGGGACCGGTTGGCGAGCGGCTGGCTGGGTGTCGGGTTGGCCGCGGCCTACCTCCTCCATCCCTCGCTGCAGTTCATGGCGTGGGAGCTCTTCCATCCCGAGCCCATGGCGATGATCGGTCTGTTCTTCGCGTGGTGGTTCGCCAGACGTGAGCAGTGGACCTGGTACACGGTCTCGCTCATCTACGCCGTGTGCTGGAAGGAGGACGTGGCCCTCGCCGCGGCCGTGATCGGCGTGGTCCTCCTGCTTCGCAAGCAGTGGAAGCCCGGGTTTTGGACGGTCGCCTTGGCGAGCGTGTACTTCGCCGTGACCAACAGCTGGCTGATTCCACTGTTCAGCGGCGCCGGCCAGACCTTCTACAACAACCTCTTCGGGTCGCTCGGGAACTCACCGACTCAGGTGCTGGTGAACAGCGCCAAGCACCCGACGGAGTTCACACGGCGCGTGCTCGCCAGCGACGCCCGGAGCTTCTACTGGAAGATGACGGTGCCATTTGCGTTGGTCCCGCTCGCCGCTCCCCTGGCGTTGGCGGTCGGGTTGCCCCAAGCACTCATCGATGTGCTGAGCGCGGCCGGGTTCACGCGGGTGATCACGTACCACTACGCCGCGCTCCCGCTCGTCGGCCTCACGCTGGGAGCGGTCGAAGGCGTGGCTCTGGTCGGCCGGCGACAACTGACGCGGGCCGTGCTCGTCGGCGTGATCCTCGTCTGTTCGGTCACGGCGACGCTCATGTGGGGGCCCTCCCCGATCGGCGCCGAGTACCGCAAGGGCTGGTGGCCGCTGTGGACCGACCCGTCACTGCAGGCCAAGAACGACGCCGTCAGCCGGATGGCCGGCAAGGACCACATCAGCGCCACGTACGACCTCGCTCCCCACCTCGCCCACCGGCGCTACATCTACAGCTACCCCAACCCCTTCATCTCCGATAACTGGGCGGTCAACGGAGAGAACCTCCCCGACCCCAACATCGTTCACTGGCTGGTGTTGAACCGCGCGTTGCTGGACGGGCGCAACCTGGCGCTGTTCGAACGGCTGGTCTCGGACGGCGAGTTCCAGATCGACTCAGACCGTGAGGGAATCGTGGTCGCCCATCGAGTCGCTCACGGCCCGCGCGTCGACCCGGAAAGCTTCGGTCCCAGCCCGTAGCGCACCCCGTAACATTCAGGCCATGGGGGACGATCCCGGCGCCCGCTCGACGCTGGCCGCGCCCGTCGAGGTCAGCGTCGTCATCCCCTGTCTCAACGAAGCCGGCACAGTCGGCGACTGCGTCGAGAAGGCCTTGAAGGGCGTGGAAGCGGCGGGCGTCTCGGGCGAGGTCATCGTCGCCGACAACGGGTCGACCGACGGCTCGGTCGACATTGCGACAGAGTCCGGCGCCCGCATCGTGCCCGTTGCCACCAAGGGCTACGGCCACGCCTTGCGAGCGGGCATCGAGGCCGCCCGAGGTCAGTTCATCGTCATGGGCGACGCCGACGACACGTACGACTTCGGCGAGATCCCCAAGTTCGTCGATGGTTGGCGGCAGGGCTACGACCTGGTGATGGGCAACCGCTTCGGCGGTGAAATCCGGCCGGGCGCCATGCCGTGGACACACCGCTACATCGGCAACCCGGTGCTCAGTGGCGTGCTGCGCATCCTGTTCCACACCAACATCCACGACGCCCACTGCGGCATGCGGGGCTTCACCGCCGACGCCTACCGGCGCATGGACGTGCGCACGACCGGGATGGAGTTCGCGTCGGAGCTGGTCATCAAGGCGGCCAAGCTCGACTGCAAGATGACCGAGATCCCCGTCACCCTCTGGCCCGACCGGCGCACGGGCGCGCCCCACCTGCGCAGCGTTCCCGACGGCTGGCGCCACCTGCGCTTCATGCTGCTGTGCGCGCCGAACTGGTTGTTCGTGCTGCCGGGTGTCGTCCTGATGACGATCGGAGTCGGCCTCGTCCTGTGGCTCCTCCCCGGTCCGCGCAAGATCGGCGACGTCACCTTCGATGTGCACACCATGCTCTTCGGTCTCATCTTCACCTTGCTCGGGGCCCAGTCCATCTGGACGGGACTGTTCGCCAAGGCCTTCAGCCACTCGGAGCGCTTCTCCCACGGCGAGAAGTTCGAGGGCCTGCTGCAGCGGGTCACCCTCGAGCAGGGCCTGCTCGTTGGCGGCCTAGTTGCCGCGGTCGGTTTCGCAGGCAACGCCTACCTGTTCTTCGACTGGCGGGCATCCGGTTATGGACCGTTCTCGGAGCTGCGGGCCGTGATCTTCTGGTCGATGCTGTTGTTCCTCGGCCTGCAGACGATCCTGTCGTCGTTCTTCCTCAGCATGCTGGGCATCAGCCGCGACACCTACATCGGCGAGTACGACCGGCCCCGAGAACCGCGATGAACGCGGTCGACCGGTACATCCAGCGGCTCCGGTTCAAGCAGGCCGGTCGCCATATCGGCGACGGGGTCCGCGTCCTGGACGTCGGCACGAGCGACGGGGCCTTGTTCGAATGGCTCGGGCCGCGGGTGACGCGCGGCGTCGGCGTCGACCCGAAGCCGGTCGGTCCCGGGAAGGGCTCGAACTACGTGGTGCTCGAGCGCTCGCTGCCGGGCCTCGAGCTTGACGAGTCGTTCGACGTGGTGACGATCCTGGCCGTGATCGAGCACATTCCCCGTAACGACCAAAAGGCGTTGGCCGAAGAGTGCGCCGGCGTGCTCGTGCCGGGCGGACGGCTCATCGTGACGACCCCGGCGCCGGCCGCCGACCGCGTCCTCGACGTTCTGCGCGCCGTCCATCTCATCCACGGCATGGAGCTTGACGAGCACTACGGCTTCGATCCCCGAGAGGTTCCCGCCCTCTTCGAAGCGGCCGGCCTCAAGCTCGTCCACCGGTCGTCGTTCGAGCTCGGCCTCAACCACCTTTTCGTGTTCGAGAAGCGCGGGCCGACCGAGTCCGAGTCTTAGTCCTTCCGGGGAACGCGCCAGATGACCCAGCCGCTGTTCTCCCACGCCTTGGTCAGGCCCCGCGCCGCCGCGTCCTGGTCGGTGAGCAGCGTCTGCGAGTAGGTGCTGTTCTTCGCCATCACATACCAGTCGACGCGCTTGAGCATGAGGTCGAGGTTCGACCCCTGGACGGCCAGGCGATCCGTGTAAAGGGTCATCGCGCGAGCCCGGAAGAACAGGATGACGTCGTCGCCCCGCGTGCCGTCTCGCACGGCTTGGAGCATCTCCTGGGCAGCCGGACTCTCCGGACCGTTCACGGTGTAGTGATAGGTCCGGTGGTAGTTGACGGCGTGGGCCAGGTGCCGCGCATTGAGGAGCGCGAACCAGGCGAGAAACACGACCGAGACGATCGACGCGCCGGCGAGCACCTGTTTGCGTCGTGGATCGAGAAGGCGCGCGACGGTGGGGAGCGCCTGATACGCGAAGTAGACCACGAACGGCGTGATCGTGATGAGGTACCGCGGTTCCTGGTACGGCGAGATCAGCATGATGAACCCGGCGGCCAGCAGATAGACCGCGAGAGTCACGTCGGCCTCGAACCGCCACAGCAGCCTGCAGGCGAGCCCGAGGATCGCCAGGATCACGACGATGCCGAGGACGTCCTTTGCAAGCGTGGCGCTGTGGAACAACTCGAGAGCGCTGCCGGACTGCTTCAGCCCCAGCTGCTCCGCCATGCTGTCCCGGTAGTAGGTGAGGTGTTTGCTGGCGTTGACCCACCCCGTCCCGGGAGCATCGGGGAACAGCACGGTCGGCAGCACCAGTTGGAACACGATGACGGCGCCGACCAGAGAGGCGTACGGGATCGCCACCCGCTGCCAGAGGTCCTTGGTGAGCACGCGCACCGACCGGGCCCGGCGCACGATGGGAACGAGAACGGTGAGATGCAGCGCGACCAGAGCCGGAATCAGCGCTACACCCTCGCGGCGGATGTTCAGCGTGAACGCCAGGAGCAGTCCGAGCACGACGAGGTCGCGCGTCCGAGTCGTCAATATGCCCCGTATTCGGCACCGTTCCATCCACCACAGGCTCAGGCCGACGAAACAGAGGAACGGAAGGTCTGACAACACGGAGTCGGTCGCGCCGACATAGGCAGGCGAGAGACCGATCACGAGGGTGAGCACCCCTGCGGCGAGTGGCCCGGTGCGTCGCCTCACAAGCGCGAAGAACGTGAGGAGGAAGACGCAGAACGCCACGACTTCGAGGAACTTGAAGGTGCTGTAGTCGAGACCCTTGATGGCGTAGAAGGGCGCCACAATGAGCGGCCAGCCCCACGGATACGAATAGGGGCTGAACGTGTGCCAGCCCGAGTTGTCGACCGTGAACCGGTTCTGGGCGAGCACCTCGCCGACGTTGCCGATTGCTAGGCCCTTGGCCTGGTGCATGTACAGCGCGAAGTCGTCGCCCCAGTCGACCCCTCCGAAGTGGTCGTTGAGGGCGATGACGCCGATGATCAGCACCATCAGGACGGGCAACGCGTACCGCTTGAACGCCGGATAGCGCCGATCGGCGCGAAGCCGCTGGAGCAGAGAGGGAGTGGACGACGGACGCGCCGGTGGCACCTCCATGCCCTCGAACGTCGGCTGGTCGGCCGGCTGGTCGGGCGGCTGCTCCGACGGGTCCTCAGGCGGCGCCGTCGCCGGCGGCAGCATCGCTAGGTGATGTCGAGCAGCTTCTCGCGGACGGCGTAGACCACTGCTTCCATCCGGGAGTGCAGGTGCAGCTTCTCCAGAATGTTGCGCACGTGGTTCTTCACCGTGTTCTCCGAGATGTAGAGATCCTCGGCGATCTCGCGGTTGCTCATGCCCTGGGCCACGAGCTTCAGCACCTCGAGCTCGCGGTCGGTGAGACGAGGCGCGGGGAACTGCTGCTTCTCCTCCGCCCGCTTCACCAGCGTGTTGAACTCGGTGAGGAGCTTGGACGCCATCGACGGCGAGATCAGGCTCTGACCCTGAACGACAGCCCGGATGGCGTCGGCGACCTCTTCGATGGAGATCTCCTTCAGCAGGTAGCCATTAGCGCCCGCCTTGATCGCCTCGTAGAGATCCTCTTCCTCATCGCTCACGGTCAGCATGAGGATCTTGGCCGTGGGGATGACGTCGCGGATCGTGCGGGTGGCTTCGATACCGCTCACGCGAGGCATGCGGACGTCCATCAGCACGACGTCGGGGGCGAACTCTTCGGCCTTGGCGATGGCGTCCTGGCCGTCCTCGGCCTCGGCGACCACGTCGATGCCTTCCTCGGATTCGAGGACCATGTTGAGGCCGCGCCGGAACAGGGCGTGGTCATCGGCGATGAGAACCCGGATGGGTTCGTTGTCGCCGCGGGCTCGTTCGTCTGCCATGTTCCTCGCCTCTAGCTGGTTAGCCCGCGTCGATCAGTCCGACGTCGCCGTCGTCCCGGCGGTACACGACCGCTGCTTGCTCGGTTTCGGCATTGGTGAAGAAGTAGAAGTCGTGACCGAGCAGGTCCATCTGCAACGCTGCCTCCTCAGGGGTCATCGGCTTGATCGCGAAGCTCTTGTTCTTCACGATCCGGACCTGACCCGGTTCGAATTCTTCTTCGTCGGAATCCTGCTGCAATGTCGAGTTTACCGATCCATGCCGCCGAGGATGCGATCGTCCGATCAGCTTCCCTCTGAGCTTTTCGATCTGGTGCTCCAGCTTGGCGACGACGCCGTCAACGGCGGCGAAGGGGTCGGCAGCGGCCGCCTTCGCCCGTAGGAGGTGACCGTGGACGGTGAAGGTGACCTCGCAGACATCCCGCTGGGCGATTCGGGGGTTGCGTTCCTCGAGGAACAGGATCTCGACGTGGTCCATGCCGTCGAGAAAACGGGAGAGACGGGTGACCTTCTCCTCGGCGGCGGCGCGGAGTGCATCGGACAGTTCGACGTTCCGCCCGCGAATGCTGACGTCCATCTGGCCCGAAGTGTAGATGTCAGGCGCTGGGGGCGCCGAGAACCCACTCGAGCAGCGAGCGAGCGACGTCCTCGCCGGTGGGCATCGGCTGTGAGCACAGGCACGCCCGCCCTCGCGCCACGGCCTCGGGTCGCACCCATGGGCACGAATCGAGTCGGCGGTACACAGCGACGAGAACGGCGTCAGGCATCACTCGCGGCATCGGACAAAGTGTCGGTCGCCTTGAGGGGGGTCCGCGCCGCCGCGGCCGCTTTGACCTCTCGTGCACCGGCCGCTTTGAGGGCGCGTGCCGCCGCAATCAAGGTTGCGCCGGTAGTGACGACGTCGTCGACGACGAGCACACGGCATGGGGGGTTTCGGGTGATCGTGAAGGTCGGGCCCTGGAGGCGTTCACGCTTGGGCCGGCCTGTCTGGGCGGGCCCGGGCTGCCTCGACAGAAGTGATCGGCACGGGCGGTGCAGACGGCGGGCGACGGCGCGAGCGAGCAGCCGGCCTTGGTCGAACCCGCGCTCTCGTCGCCGCGCCGCGCTCGTGGGCGCCCAGGTGACGACGTCGACCGTGGCCGGGTCGACCAGAGCGGCAATGGCGTTGGCCAGCGCGGGCAGCACGGCCCGGGCGTTTCGGTACTTGAGCCGGGCCACCAACTCCCGGCCCGTCCCGGTGTAGCTAAGAGCTGCGACTAGCTCGTCCAGCCCGTCCGGCGTGGGCAGGTCGGGCGCTGGTCTCAGCTGCCGCGCACATTCGGCGCACGGCGCCGCGCCTGGGGTTCCACAGACCGGGCAACGGACGTCGAAAAGCACAACCGCAGGCTACGAAGAGGGTGTGACACCGAGTCTCCTCCCGTTCTTGCGCTGGATAGGGCCATATACGGGCCCTATCCACCCCGAGAACGAGAGATGCCCTCTTCTGTGACGTAGTTCGTGACCAGAGCGGCGGGGGTGACGTCGAACGCTGGGTTGTCGACTTGGGTGCCCTCGGGAGCGATTGGGACGCCGGCGATCTCGGTGATCTCTTCGGACGGGCGCTGCTCGATGGTGATGGAGGCGCCGTCTGGGGACGCGGGGTCGAAGGTCGACGTGGGCGCGGCGACATAGAAGGGGATGCCGTGGTGGCCGGCGAGGACGGCGAGGGCGTAGGTGCCGATCTTGTTGACGACGTCGCCGTTGGCGGCGATGCGATCGGCGCCGACGACGATGCAATCAACCTCTCCTCCGGCCATGAGTGACGCCGCAGCAACGTCGGCGACGAGGCGGTGCGGGATGCCGAGCCGGTCGAGCTCCCAGGCCGTCAAGCGGGCGCCCTGCAAGACGGGACGTGTCTCGTTCACCCACGCTGACGGACGCTTCCCCGACTCGTGGGCGGCGCGGATGACGCCGACGGCGGTGCCGTAACCGACGCACGCCAGGGAACCCGCGTTGCAGTGGGTCATCACCCGGGCGTCCTCACCCAGCAGCTCCGAGCCGTGCGCGCCGATGGCCCGGTTGCGCTCGACGTCCTCCTCGGCGATGCGAAGCGCTTCGGCCACCGGGTCGGCCGCGGCGCATGCGCGCTTTACCGCCCATGACAAGTTCACGGCGGTCGGCCGCGTGGAGACCAGCAGCTGAGCAGCGTCGGTGATGTTTTCGTGACGGGTGTGGGCGATAGCTACGCCGAAGGCCCCAGCCGCACCGATCGCCGGCGCGCCCCGCACGGCCAAGGTGCGGATCGCGTCACACACCTCGTCGACGGTCCGACAGTCGATGAACTCCAGCGACATCGGAAGCCGGCGTTGGTCGATCAGGCGGAGATGGTCACCGCGCCACTCGACCGTGGGCGGGATGGACGGCTCAGTACCGATAGTGATCGGGCTTGAAGGGCCCGTCCTTCGGCACGCCGATGTAGTCGGCCTGCTCCTGGCTCAGCTCGCTCAGCCGGACGCCCAGCTTGTCGAGGTGCAGACGGGCGACCTTCTCGTCGAGCTCACGAGGGAGCCGGTACACACCGATCGGATACTGGTCGCGCTTGGTGAAGATCTCGATCTGGGCCAGCACCTGGTTAGTGAAGCTCGTCGACATCACGAAGCTCGGATGGCCAGTGGCGTTGCCGAGGTTCAGCAGCCGGCCCTCGGAAAGAACGATGATCGAGCGGCCGCTCGGGAAGACCCACTCGTCGACCTGGGGCTTGATGTTGATGCGCTGGACGTCAGACATCTTGGCCAGGCCGGCTACGTCGATCTCGTTGTCGAAGTGCCCGATATTGCCGACGACCGCATTGTGCTTCATCCGACCCATGTGCTCGGCGCTGATCACGTCCTTGTTGCCGGTGGCGGTGATGAAGATGTCGCCGATCTCGAGGACCCGCTCGAGGGTGTTGACCTCGTAGCCCTCCATCGCCGCCTGCAGCGCGCAGATCGGGTCGACCTCGGTGACGATCACGCGTGCGCCCTGGCCCCGCAGCGACGCCGCGCAGCCCTTGCCGACGTCGCCGTAGCCCATGACGACGCAGACCTTGCCGCCGATCATGACGTCCGTGCCGCGCTTGATGCCGTCGATCAACGAATGACGGATGCCGTAGAGGTTGTCGAACTTCGACTTGGTGACCGAGTCGTTGACGTTGATTGCCGGGAACAGCAGCGTGCCCTCGCGCTGGCGGTGGTAGAGCCGGTGCACGCCGGTGGTGGTCTCCTCGGTGACCCCGATGATCGACTGCGCCGTCTCCGTCCAGAGCCCCGGTGACTCGGCGATCGTGCGCCGCAGCGTCTCCAGCACCACCTTGTACTCGTCGGAGTCGTTCGCCGCCGGCTCGGGGACCGAGCCGTTCTTCTCGAACTCGGTGCCCAGGTGCACGAGCAGGGTGGCGTCGCCGCCGTCGTCGAGGATCATGTTCGGCTTTTCGCCGCCCGGCCACCGCAGGATCTGCTCGGTGCACTCCCAGTACTCCTCGAGCGTCTCGCCCTTCCACGCGTAGACCGGGATGCCGGCAGCGGCGATGGCGGCCGCGGCGTGGTCCTGCGTGGAGAAGATGTTGCAGGACGCCCACCGGACCTGGGCGCCGAGGGCGGTGAGCGTCTCGATGAGCACCGCGGTCTGGATCGTCATGTGGATCGATCCGGCGATGCGCGCACCGGCCAGCGGCTGGCTGTCGCCGTACTCGGCGCGCAGCGCCATGAGCCCGGGCATCTCCTCCTCGGCGAGGCGGATCTCCTTGCGACCGAAGTCGGCAAGGTCGATGTCGGCAATCTTGTAAGGGGCGTCGGTGACGGCCACGGTGTTGGTCAGCCTTCCTTGAGTGCGAGTTTGATGTCGTCGAGGGCGGGCACCGGCCCGGGGTCGATGCCTTCGTTCAGCGCCAGCTGCAGCGATGTCAGGTCGCCGACGAGGATGAGGTCGAGGAGTTGCGCCAGCTGCCCGTCGCCGCGGGCCTGGATCTGGACGATGCCGGCGACTACCTCGTCGACCATCTGGAACACGAGCTCGAAGCGACGCATGACTTGGGGGTGCTCGAAGTCATGGCGTAGGGCGACGAGCGTGAGCGCCTGACGGGTGAGGTCGCCGTGCTGGCCCCAGCCCGCGATCTCGTTGTGGCACAGCTCGGGCTGGGCGTTCCAGAACGCCGGAACCTTGGCGTTCTCGTTCATCTGGGTCTTCCAGCGCTGCGCCGCGACCGCGCCCACCGCGCCGCCGCCATAGATGAGAGGGATGGTGCGCCCGATCTGGCGCGCCGCGTCCGCCACGATCGTGCTGCCGGTGCTGGTGATCTCGTCACGCCTAGCGACCAGACCGCGCACGGCCTCGTCGACCCAACGCCGTGCGCCGGGGAAGAGCCCGATCTGCTCGAGCACGATGAGCGGGGGGATGGCCAACGCGCCGACCGCGGCTCGGGGCTGGGGGATGTCGTCGGGGACGCCGACGATCGGCGAACCCCACGCCTCGCCAAGACGCGTGAGCTCGCCGCCACGGCTGACGACGACGACCTTGGCGCCCTGCACAGCGGCTTCGCTGGTGGCCTCGACGGTCTCCTCGGTGTCACCGGAGAACGACACCGCGAACACGAGGGTGCCGTCGCCCACGAACGCGGGGAGCTCGTACGACTTGGCCACGACCACCGGGATCGGCATGAACGGACCGGCGACGGCGGCGACGACGTCCCCGGCGATCCCGCTGCCACCCATGCCGAGCACCACGACCGAGGTGATGCCGTCGATCGGCGGGAGGCCGGACAGACCCTTCGATCGCTCAGCAGCTTCCGCCACCTGCTCCGGCAGGGCCAGAGTGGCAGCGAGCATGCCCTGGGAGTCGGTGGCTTGCGCCCCTCCGATCGTCACGTAGCGGACTCGTCGAAGGTGGGCTTGATGCCGTCGGCCTCGGCCTTCGCCATGAGGCGCTGGTGCTCATCGTCGGACACCGTCTCAGCCTCGTCGATGAGCATGATCGGGATGTCGTCTCGAATCGAGTACCGCCGCTTGAGGCGCGGGTTGTACAGCGCGTCCTCGTCCTGGAAGTAGAGCAGCGGGCCCTTGTCCTCCGGGCAGGCGAGGATGTCGAGCAGCTGTTGGTCGAGCGCCATTGCTAAGAGTCCCCCTTCATCACGGCAACGACTTGCGAAACGCGCTTGCCGACATCGGCTTGCGTCGGCGCCAGCAGGTTGAGTCGCAGGAGCGGCTCGGTGTTCGACGGCCGCACGTTGAACCACCAGCCGCCGGACTCCAAACCCATGTCGACGGTGAGGCCGTCGAGAGTGTCCTGCTCGCCCTCCGAGAAGGCACCGGCCACCCGGTCGATGACCGCTTGCTGGTCGTCGACGGTCGTGTTGATCTCGCCCGAGGCCGCGTACCGCTCGAACGCCTGGCGCAGCTCGGACAGCGGCTTTGCCGCCTTCGACATGATCTCCAGCACGAGCACGGCGGCGATGAGCCCCGAGTCGGCGCGGTAGTTGTCGCGGAAGTAGTAGTGCGCCGAATGCTCGCCGCCGAAGACGGCGTCGTATTTCGCCATCTCGGCCTTGATGAATGAGTGGCCGACGCGTGAACGGATTGCCTCTCCGCCGTGCTCGGCGATGATCTCGCGCACCGCCGGGTAGGCGATCACGTTCGCAATGACGTACGCGTTTGAAGTGACAGAGCCACCACCGTTCTTGTCGAGGATCGACGCGGCCAGCATCGCCGTGGTGGTCGACCCCGACAGAGGCTCGGCCTTCTCGTCGACCAGCACGACGCGGTCGGCATCGCCGTCGAACGCCAGCCCGATGTCGGCCGAGGTCTCCAGCACCTGGCCCTGCAGGTCCTTGAGGTTCTCGGGCTGCATCGGGTCGGCGGGGTGGTTCGGGAAGGTGCCGTCGAGCTCGGGGTAAAGCGTTTCCAACTGGAACGACAGCCCGTCGAACACTCGGGGCACCACGAGCCCGCCCATGCCGTTGCCGGTATCAGCGACGACCTTCAGCGGGCGCAGCGAAGGCACGTCGACGAAGGAGCGCACGTGCGCTGCGTACTCGTCGAGCAGGTCGAGGGTGCTGGCCGTGCCCGGGGTTGCGGCGGGCGCCGGCCCACCGTCGGCCACCATGCGCTTGATCTCGAGGAGCCCGGTCTCCTGACCGACGGGGCGGGCGCCGGCGAGGCAGAGCTTGATGCCGCCGTACTGGGCCGGGTTGTGCGACGCCGTGAACATGGCGCCGGGGGCATCCAGACGGCCAGCGGCGAAGTAGATGAGATCAGTGGAGGTCAAACCGAGGGCGACCACATCTGTGCCCTGCTCCTGCACACCGGCAATGAATGCGGCAGCCAGGTGTTCGCTCGACTCGCGCATGTCCCACGCCACGAGGATGCGGTCGGCGCCCGTGAAGGTCGCGAACGAAGCGCCGACGAGACGCGCCGTGTCGGCGTCAAGCTCGTCAGGCACGACGCCGCGGATGTCGTAGGCCTTGAAGATCGTGTCCAGCGACGCCATGGGCGCCGCCAGCGTAGTGGCCCCCCTGAACCTGGCCCGGCTCGTTACCGTTGCCCGGATGATCTCGGTCGTCCTGGCCGCTCACAACGAGGAAGGGTTCGTCGCCTCGACGCTCGGCGACCTCCTCGAGGGGTTGCGCGCCCGCGGTGGCGACTTCGAGATCATCGTCGTCGAGAACGGCTCGACCGACGCCACACGGGCCGAAGCACTCGGGGTCGCGGACCATGCACCCGAGGTCCGCGTGCTCTCGCTTCCCAATCCCGACTACGGCGCGGCCCTGCGCGCCGGTCTGCTCGACGCCCGCGGCGACATCGTCGTCAACTTCGACGTCGACTACTACGACCTGACCTTCCTCGACCGGGCCAGGGCGCGCGTCGGCCAGCCCGACCACCCGGCGATCGTTGTCGGCAGCAAGCGACAGCAGGGATCGGTGGACAACCGGGCGTGGCCGCGCAAGCTCGTGACACTCGGCTTCACCACGATCCTGCACGTGGGGTTCGGGCTCTCGGTCTCCGACACCCACGGTATGAAGGCGATGCGCAAGGACGCCGTCCGCGTGCTCGCCGAGCAATGCCGGTTCCGCACCGATCTGTTCGACACCGAGCTCGTGATCAGAGCCGAGCGAGCGGGCCTGCACGTCGTCGACATCCCCGTGGAGGTCACCGAGACCCGACCGTCACGCACGCCGATCTTCAAGCGGGCCGCGCGCAGCGTTGTGGGGCTGGCCCGAATGCGCTGGGTGCTCTGGTTCGAGCGCGGAGCCGATTTGAACTGCTAGGGCGCTAAAAGAACCCAGGCTGCGGTAACGGCACGCCTTCGCCGTTGCCGTCGGCGTCGCCGTCGGACCAGAAGTCGAGTTCCTGATCGAACAGCGTGAGCTGCTCGCCACGGTCGTCGGCGGGTGGCATGCGCATGGGGCCGGCTCGCACGAGGGTGATTATGGCGACGATGCCCAGCAGGGTCGTGGCATACCCGAGCCGGTCGGCGCCTGTGTAGCCGTAGCGCAGCGAGACGTGCTTCGACGTCGGCACGACGACCATCTGGTTGGGTGCGACCCGGTACGGACCCTTGGCGCCAGAGGCCTGCCAGTTCGGGAAGTACGACGCCTTGACGAGGACGGGCGACCCTGGCTTGTCGACGTCGAACGAGATGCGGTCGTCCGAGACCTTGATGTGGCTGACCTGTGCCTGGCGGACGGGGATGCTGAGCGGCTGCTGGATGTTGATCCCGCTGCCCACGACCTTGCCGTTGCCCTGCTTCTGCTCGTTGGCCTTGTCGGTGGTGACACTGATGCGCTGCCAGCTGCTCGGACCGTCCGCCGCGATCGGTGTGGCCCAGGTCGACGGGTCCTGCTGGAACCACTTGACGCCGATGTCCATCCACGCCGCGCCACCCTTCGGCGCGTTCTTGATCACCGCCGGCTGCTCGTGCAGCGCTTGCACCTGGGCGGAGTCCTTGACCTCGAAGATCTCCCACGGCTTCGACGTGGCCACCTGCGTGAGGTCGGGGTCAGCGTGGGCCTGCGCCAGAGCGTCCTGCGAGAACGCCATGTAATAGCGGACGCCCATCAGCTGCAGATGCTTCACGCCGTCCGACACGTTCAGACCCTGGTACGGAAGGTCGCGCTCGGGGTTGGACGGCGCCTTCGAGAGCTCGGCCGCGTTCAGGAAGTGGTACGGCGTCGTGGCCGACGACTCGAAGTACAGGCCCTCCATGGAGTCGATGCAGCCGTTGGTCCAGTAGGGCAGCAGCATCAACGCCATCGGCGTGCCGTAGCGGTCAAGGTTCGACTCGTACTCCCAGTGGGCGCGGCCGCACGGCAGCTTCGACATCGTCTGGACGACGCTGTGGTACTCCGGCCATGCCGTCTTGCCCTCGTATCCCGAGTAGTTCCACTGCACCCACGAAGGCACGAAGCTCGTGTCGTTGGTCAGCTTCGGCAGCGGAATGAGGTTCCACAGCCCGAGGCTGTGTGACGCCGCCGCCTGGTTGCGCAGCGGAATGCCGGTGATGAGCAGGGCGGCAACGGCCGCGAGTGCGGGCGCGACGAGCGCCGGGCCCCGCCATGGGCGTTCCGGGTCACGGGCGAGAAGCGTGCCGATGGCCAGTGCCAGCTCGGCGATGGCGATGGCGGCGAGCAGGTAGAGGCACAGATACCAGAACGGCAACCAACGGGCGTTCCACAAACGGGCCTGGGGCTCGAAGCGGAAGATCCCGGCGAAGATCACGCCGATGGCGGCGATGGCGATGCCGGTGCGACGGGCGTAGATGATCGAGGAGATGGCGCCGACGCCGGCCAGCAACAGCACCCACAACGGCGGCTTGTCGAACAGGTTGCTCGTGTACTGGGTGAGCTTCTCCCACCCCATGTCGGTGGCGTAGGGCGTGTCGAAGACGATCGGCACCAGCCAGAAGCCCGCCAGCAGGCCGCCGACGGGCAGCACGGTTGCCATGAACTTCAGCCGTGCCCGTCCCCGAGGGCCGCGCAGCGGGCCCACCAAGAAGAAGACGATGGCACCGACGATCACGAACACCGTCGGCAGGACGTGGGAGAGCGCGGTTGCGGCCAGGAGGATCGCGGTCAGGGCGCGGCCCTTCCCGGTGTCGAGGCCTCTCGCCAGCATGCCGAGGAACACGAGGCCGAAGCAGAGGCTGATCGTGAACGAGAACTCGCCCGCGAGGGTGGACGCCACGTTGCCGCCATAGATCGTCCACGCCCGGTCGAAGACGAATGGCACCATCGCCAACCCCAGCAGCGCCGGCCCCGGGAAGCGCATCCCCGAGAGGCGACCGAAGAGATAGGCGGCGATCGGCAGCGCCACCAGGCCCGAGACCGACACGAGCTTGAAGGCGATGTCGTAGGGGATGACGAAGCTGATCAGGGCGATCAGCAGCGTCGGCAGCGGGAAGTAAAAGGTGAGGAACGGAAAGCCCTCGTACCAGTCCGGCGCCCAACCCGTGAGCCGTCCGTGCGGCAGCAAGTGGTGCTTGAGGAAGTTCGGCCCCCACACGTGGGCGCCCATGTCGCCGCCGGCCGGCAGCGTGTTGCGGAACAGCAGGTCCGGGCGCAGCTGCCAGAAGATGTAGAGCGACGCCAGCGCCACGACAACGCCGGTGATGATGGCCGTCGTCGAGGGGCGGCGGCGGAACCGGCTCAACCGCTGGAACCCGGTCGTCCGAGGACGGACAGGCTCAGGGGCGGCGATCGTCGTGGTCGTCGTAGGGGCGGCGGCCATAGCTACCCCTCATGTTGACACTCCCGAGCCAGGTAGTCGGATCGCTACCCGCCCGGAAGGCGAACTACTTCTGGACGGTCGCCAGTTCGAGGACGTTGGTGAGGCCGACCTGCTCGCCGTCGGAGTCCCACCAGCGGGTGTCGCACTTTGAGCACGAGTGCATGGTCACCTTGCGCTCCTTGAGCGTGAGACCGATCTGCACGAGCCGGGCACCCCGGCAATTCGGACACGTCATTGCAGCCACCCCTTCTTCCCGTTCCGGCTGGACCCTCCAGGTTTGGTATCGGCAGAAAGCGCCTGCGGCTTGAATCCGCGGCTCAGCGGGCCAGGGCGAGGGCGATCATCGTGACCAGGTTGAACCCGGCGTGGGTGAAGATGCCGAGCCCGAGCCGCTTGGTCCGCACGGCCATGATCCCCAGCACGAGGCCGAGGGCGACGAGGGCCGGCAGCTGCAGAAGCTCGAAGTGGGCGACGCCGAACACCACGGCCGAGCCGACCACGGCCCACGCATCGCCGAAGCGCCGCTGGAGCGAGCGCAGCACCAGCCCGCGGAAGAACAGCTCCTCGACGATCGGGGCACCGACGACCACGACGATGGTGAGGATGAAGTAGCTGACCCCGTGGGCGTTGTCGGTGACCTGGCGGACGGGCGCCTCCAGGTCGTGCTGGCTGACGAACTGCCGCAGCGGCAGGTAGACGATCCAGACCAGGACGTACTGGCAGAGCAGCCCGGCGATCAGACCGAAGGGGGCATCGGTCCAGCGAAACGAGAACCCGAAGTCCTTCTCCAGGCTCCCGGCACCCTTCGTCCGGCTGGCCCAGATCGGCGCCCCGAACAGGCCCAGCCACAGGGCGGCCTCGCCGGCGGCGAGGGCGCCGAGGGTGGGGTTGGCGTTCTTGTCCCCGCTCGTCCCTGCCCAGATGCCGACCACGACGGCCGTGGCCACCCAGCCGACGAGCAGGCCCACGGCGGCATCGCCGAGCCCCCAGCGCGGCGTCTGCTCACCGACGTGGTCGACGTCCATCGCACCTCCACGATAGGGAGGGGATCGGCGAACTAGACGGCGAGGGGGATGTCGAGCAGCTCTTGGGCCGTCGGGAGGGGATGCGGCAGCGGCGCGTCAGACGTACGCCGGTCCTCGCGATTCCATCCCAGGGGCACAGTGAAGCGGTCGGCGTGCTGGGTGCAGAGCTCGTAGGTGGAGGGGTCGGGTTCACCCTCGAGATCGTCGAGCCACGCCGTGCGGCTGGCGTAGTGGTACGTCAACGTGGCCTCCGCGATCGCTCCGCAGCCAGGTCGCACACAGTGGCGGGAGCCGTGCATGTGTCGAAACTATCCGCCGCTTGTCCGTATTTCGCGGATGCTCTCCGCGTGCCCGAAGGTTTCATTCGAGGTACCACCACGTAGCATGTGAACGTGAGTCCCGAGCCCCAGCGCCCGCAGCAGCCCGGCCGGGGCAAGCCGCCGACCATGCCCACCGGGCCGTCGAGCTGGTCGCGCCCGATCGTCTGGGCGCTGATCGGCATGGTGCTGATCGCCTTCCTGCTGTCGAGCCTGCTCGGCGGCAGCAAGTCGAACCAGATCCAGTACATCCCGAACTTCCTCGACCAGGTCAACGCCAGCCAGGTCAAGCAGATCGACCTCTATCCGGACCACACCACCAAGATCAACGGCCAGTTCAACGACGGCAAGAGCTTCACCACGACGGGTCCGAATCCCATCCCGGACGCCGACCTTGCGCTCTTCAGGTCGAAGGGTGTCAAGGTCACGTTCCACTCGCCGAGCTCCAACATCCTCGGCGAGGCCCTGATCTGGATCCTGCCGCTGCTGTTACTCGTCGGCTTCTGGGTGTGGATGAGCAGACGAGCCCAGGGCCAGATCACGGGCCTGATGTCGATCGGACGCTCGCGCGCCAAGACGTACTCAACCGAGAAGCCCAAGACCACGTTCAACGACGTGGCCGGCTACACGGGGGTCAAACAGGAGATCACCGAGGTCGTCGACTTCCTGAAGCAGCCGGGGAAGTTCCGAGACATCGGCGCCCGCATTCCCAAGGGCGTGCTGCTCGTCGGTCCCCCGGGCACGGGCAAGACGCTCATCGCCCGGGCCGTGGCTGGCGAAGCCGGGGTGCCGTTCATGTCGATCACCGGCTCGGACTTCATGGAGATGTTCGTCGGCGTCGGCGCCGCCCGCGTGCGTGACCTGTTCCAGACGGCCCGCAAGCAGGCGCCGTGCATCATCTTCGTGGACGAGATCGACTCCATCGGCCGCAAGCGCGGCGCCGGCCTCGGCGGCGGCCACGACGAGCGGGAACAGACGCTCAACCAGATGCTGTCGGAGATGGACGGCTTCGAGACCACCGAGGGCATCGTGATGATGGCGGCCACCAACCGCCCCGACATCCTCGACCCGGCGCTGCTCAGGCCCGGCCGCTTCGACCGCCAGATCGTCGTTCCCCTTCCCGAGGCCGAGGAGCGCCTCGACATCCTCAAGGTCCACGCCAAGGACAAGCGCATCGCCTCCGACGTCGACCTCGAGATCACCGCTCGCGGCACGCCGGGCATGAGCGGCGCCGACCTGGCGAACCTGGTCAACGAGGCCGCTCTTTACGCCGTGCGTCGCGGCGAGCACGAGATCCACGAGAAGGACTTCGACGACGCGCGCGACCGCGTCCTCATGGGTCAGCGCCGCGACTCGATGGCGCTCTCCGACGAGGAGAAAGAGGTCATCGCCTTCCACGAGGGCGGCCACGCCGTGCTCGCCTATGTCATGGAGCACGCCGACCCCGTGCACAAGGTGACGATCCTGCCGACGGGGATGGCCCTCGGCGTCACCCAGCAGCTGCCCCTCGAGGAGCGCCACATCTACCAGCGCCCCTACATCGAGGACTCGCTGGTCGTGCGCCTCGGAGGGCGCATCGCCGAGGAGCTGGTGTTCGGCACGATCTCCACGGGCGCCAACAACGACCTCGTCGGCTGCACCGAGCTGGCCCGCAAGATGGTCCGGGAATGGGGCATGAGCAGCCGGGTCGGGCCGATGGCGTGGGGCTCCCAGGGCATGGTGTTTCTCGGCGAAGACCTCATGCACAGCCGCGACTACAGCGACGAGACGGCGCGGGTCATCGACGAAGAGGTCGAACACATCCTCCGCGAACAGGAAGAGCGGGCCCGTGAGACGCTGCGCAAGCACCGCGGCGGCCTCGACGCCGTGGCCCAAGCGCTGCTCAGAGAAGAGACCGTCGACGGCGCCGAAGTCGGCCGTCTGGTCGACGAAGCGGCTGCCGGCCGCCCCACGCCCTTGCGCCCCAGGCCTCCGGCGCCGTCGCCCGCCCCCGCCGCGAACGGCGACGAGGAGAAGCGGCCGGCCTCACAGAGTCAGGACCTCCCCGACTCCCCCCGCCCCGCCTGGCGCGAGCGCTAACTGCAGTCCTTACACCTGAGTCAGGGTCGTCATCGCGTCGGCGAGCTCGCCTTCGCTGGGGGTGCCGATGAAGTGGCCGCGGACGACGCCTTGGCGGTCGGCGATGACCAGCATGGGGACGGTCTCGATGTTGTATCGCTCGTGTAGGTCTCGCCGGGCGTTGAACTCGACGTCCTCGACGACGACGTCGGGACTGGTGAGCGCCTGGGCCCGCTCGATGGCGGTGGTGCACCCGCCGCACGTCGACGACGAGAACACGGCGACCAACCAGGGCGCGCCGGGACGCTGGAAGTCGGCGCGGTCGACCTGGGCCGGCACCGCCCACTGGCGTTGACTAGGCGCGTCGGGCCGGCGTCGTTGCAGCACGAGCGCCAGTGCGAAGACGACCAGCGCGATGCCGACTGCCAGCAACACGCGTTCCACGGACGGTCAGGTTAAGGGGGTCCCGATCGACATGATCAGCGAGAGGCCCTTCACCTGGTACAGATCGCGCTCCACGGCGACCGGACCGGTGGCGTCGACCACGATCGGCAGGTCGGCTCGCTTGATGTGATCGCCGAGCCGGACGGCGCGTCGCTGACCGGCCGGGACCTCGATGTCCTGAACGCCGTCGAGCCCGACCCGCTGACCCTTCGCCAGCGCCGTCACCGAGAACGTGATCGAGCGGGAGCCGGGGTTCTGGACCACGACCCATTCGTCCCAGGACTCGTCGGCCTCACCGATGGCGAAGGCCCAGTGCTGGAACAGGTCGGTGGCGCCCACGATCGAACTGAAGCCCGCGCGCGGCGCGGGCGGCGCCGCGTCGATGGCGCGCTCGACGACCAACCCCGGGTCCTCAGACGTGACCGTCACCGCGTGCGCCACCTGACGGGGGATCCGGTTCTGGTCGTTGGCGGTGACCGTCACCCGCGCCTGCGCGGGAACGGTGACGTCGATCGGTTCGGCCGCACCCTGCTCGAGTGACAGGTTGAGCTCGGCGCGCACCTCGCGGTCGGCGGGGTTGAACAGCTGATAGCGCTCGGTGATCCCGCTGGTGACGATGCCCTCGGGGAAGTACCACGTCCGCGACCGAGCCGGCGCGCCCAACGCCAGCGACTGTCCCTTGCGGCCGGCGGTGCCGTCAAAGCTCTGGAGGCGGGACACAACCACCCGGCCGACGCGCGTGGTGATCGTGCTCGACACCGCCTGGCGGCGATGGACGAAGTCACCCACGTTGACGGCGAGCAGGCCGCGCCCGTGGACGGCGACGCCTTGCAGACCCTGGGGTGACGAGGGTCCGTCCTCGGTGCTGAACGCCATGTCGACGATGGCGTCCTCGGGGAAGGGATTGAAGAGAAGCAGCGTCTCGGTGGCGTCCTTTGTCGTGGATCCCTCGGCGAAGTACCACTGGTCCGACGCCGACGAAGCGCACGGAGCAGCCGTGCTGCCGAGGCTGCCGCCGGTACCGGTCTCGGCGACCGCACCGCCGCCGTCGAGCTCGACGGTGGCCGCCAGCCACGGCGCCTTCACCGCGTCCTGGCCGCGCAGAACGATGCGAGACGCGGGCGGAATGGTGACGGGAACGACCTTCGGGTCGCCCTGGTTGGGAACGAACGTCACCGTGCCCGTGCGGGTGTCGTTGCCGGTGTTGACGACGGCCACGCCCATGTCGGCGCCGCCCCCGGGCATGCCGGTGCCGCCCGCGCAGTACCACGTCGACGAAAGCGCCTTGGTGGGCGCGGCGACAGGCATACCGCCGCCGGTCGTGCCGACCGCGGTGCCGGGCCGGCTGAAGCTGTGGTCGATGAAGCCGGCCGCGACGATCACGACGAGGAGGGCGATCAGCGCCGGAGCGCGGCGGACGATCGTCTCTCTCGTGCTCACGCGGTCGCCCGTCGTCGGCGGCGGATCTCTCGGATCACGAAGATCCAGAGCACGAGTTCGATGAGGACGGCCAGGTACCGCAGCAACGGCGGGCCGTAGCTGAGGGTGGCGTGTCCACCCTCGCCGGCGTCGTACCGGCTGGCCCAGCCGAACGAGGAGTGCCGGGTCACGCTGTGGCCGGCGACGTCGAGCGACCAGTGCCCGGACGCCTCGGAGACCAACAGCTGGTTGCCGGCCGGCACCGTTCCGTTGTACTTCGTCTGGGGCCGCGTTCCGCGGAGCACCGGTTTGGTCTCACTCAGGTCGACACCCAACCGACTGGACGCGGGCGGGTTGTCGGTCGCGGCGTGCACCGCCCCCCACGCCGTGTTCTCGTAGACGAGCAGGGCCGGGTCCGACGGCAGCTCGCGCAGATCGAGCTGGGCGGCCAGGCCGGCGCGGATGTCGACGGGGACGGGGAACGACGGGGACGTTGCGCTCCCCGGCACGAGGCGGGTCGGTACGGCCACATACCGGATGGCCATCGGCGCGAGCAGGTGCCCGAGTCTCGTGGTCAGGCCTCGGCGCGCCACCGACACGGCATCGGAGACCCGCTGGGTGGCGCCCGCCGACGAGCCCGGCCACAGCTGGTCGGCCTGGGGCGGACCGTTGCGGGAGAGGGCGTACGCCAGGCCGGCGTTGAGGCGCCAGCCCGTGCCTGGGAGAACGTCGGGATCCCCGATCCACAGCGTGCGGAACGACCCGTTCGACGCCTCGGCCCGCATCCACGTCGCCGACTGGGCTATGTCGTTGGTGGGCGTGTACCAGCGTCCGCTGGCGACGGCGGGAAGGATGGCGATCACTCCGGCGACCACGGCGGCGGCGGCGATCACCGACGCCAGCTGCCGCCATCCGAAGCGGTAGCGAAGAAGGTCGGTCTCGAACGCCACCATGCCGAGCGCGGCGGCGCCGGCCAGGGCGAGGGCGGCGGGACCGAGCATTGCGTCGCGGAGCTGGACGCCGCTCAGGATCCAGCCTCGACCGGACGCCCACGAGATGGCGACGCACACGAGGGCGACGGACCACAACCGCACGGCCCAGGCCAGCCGCCAACCACGGGCGAGCAGCAACGGCAGAGCGGCGGCCACGACGAAGGCCCAGCCGAGCGGCGTCCCCCCGACCGGTCCGATCTGGAACCGCAGCAGCGCCCCGAAGCCGGGTGCGTGGGCCGCCGACGGGGCGGCGCCCGCGACCGCGGCCCACTCTCGCCCCGGCAGCACAAGATGCAGGCTCCACGGGAAGAGAAGGACGAAGGCGACGCCGATGGCGCCGGCAGCGGTGACGAACGAGCGGCTGGCGGCGCGCGCGCCGCCCACGAGCACCGACCCGAGCACCAGGCCGAGGGCGACGGCGACGGCGACCAGCGCGAGAGAAGGGACGAAGGCGCCGGCGACCGCGAGCAGAAGCCCGAGGCGGAGCACGGCCAGCGGCCGGCGGGGCTCGTCGGCCGAAGAACCCCACGGCTCGAGACCGGTCGAACGGGCCAGGCTGCCAACGAGCCACGGGGCGACCACGTAGGCGACCATCGCCGGCCAGCGGCCCCTGGCGAACCCGTTCACGGCGAGCGGGATCGACGTGTACACGACGGTCGCCACCAAGCGCGCCCGCGTCGACTCCATGGGCCTGGTGAAGCGCCACGCCCCGATCACACCGACGGGCAGGGTGCCGATCAGCAAGATGCGTTGGAGCAGCCCCATGTCGCCGATCAACGCCAGGCCGCCGAGACCGAGGAACCCGCGCGCTGTCGGCGCAGGGGCGTCGGTGCCGAGTCCGGTGATGCGCAGGCCCGAGACGAAGTCGTGCAGGGTCAGCGTGGCTCGGTGGGGAAAGGCGGCGAACTGCCCGACCGACGGGAACGTCCCGCCGAACAGATGCCGGCTGCCGATGACAAGCATCGCCACTATCGCCGACCACACGATGAGCGCCTGGCGGGCGGTGGTGACGGTGAACGCATCGGCGACCGAGCGGCCGCTGCGGGCGATGGCGCCCTCCCGCTCGCCGAGCTCGACGTCGCCCGCGGCGGCCCGGCGGGCAGTGCCGCCCACCTGCAGGCGCCGAACGTCGCTGTCGGGAACCAGGCGGGCCTTCTGCACCTTGCGCCGCAGCGGCCGGAGCTCCCCGTAGTGCCGGATGTTCCACGTCCACGCCGCGACTGGCGCCCGCGCCCGGCCGCGGCTGCCCGAGAAGACCCCGGTGATGAAGTCGATGAGCGACGCCAGCAGCGCTTGGGGGACGACTCGCAGGAGGTGGAAGGCGCTGTAGTTCTTGAGGATGGCGCGCACGCGGTCGCGCGCCTCGATGATCGGCGTGTCCTCGCGGGTGACCGACCGGAGCTCTTCGACGTCGAGGTGCCGGACTCGCGCCGACGGCGCGACCAGCACGCGGGCTCCGACGACCTGGGCTCGCCAGCCGAGGTCGACGTCGCCGCCGTGGTCGGCCATCTCCGGGTCGAACCCGCCGAGGGCCTCGAACAGGTCACTGCGCACGAGCACGCACGCACCGGGAACGGCGAACACGTCGCGGACGCCGTCGTGCTGCTCCTGGTCCATCTCGCCCCGCTCGATCAGCGAGTGGCCGGCACCCAGTTTGTTGACGGTGAGCCCCACGTCGGCCAGACGCTCCGGCCGTTCCCACTGGACGAACTTGGGGCCGACCACGCCCGCGTTCGACCGGAGCGCCTCCTCGACGAGCAGCCGGACGGCGTCGGGATCAGGCGCCACGTCGTCATGGCAGAAGAGGTAGAAGGCCGCCCCTTCGACCGCGGCCAAGGCCTCGTTGGCCGCCGCCCCGTACGCGGGGGTGCCCTCGACCCGGCGCACATAGGCATCGGGGAGCACCGGAGCGATGCGCTCGGCCAGGTCGCCGTTCGTCCCCCCACCGGCGTCGAGCACGAGCACCGAAAGGTTCGGGTAGTCCTGTTCGCCCAGGGCGGCGAGGGTGTCCTCGAGCCACTCCCCCGGGTCACAGGCCACGACGACGGCAACGACCGAGGGGGCCTGGGGATGGGGGTCCATTGTTGCGTGGTGAGGGTAGCGGCGCACCTCCCCGGAACGAGGTATCCCCGGTGCCAACAAACCGCTTGCAACTGTTATGCACTTGAACTATGTTGGCTAGCGACCGAGCAACAAGGAGACGCTCCCCATGGCCGACGTGACCAAGACCGTGAAGGACGCTGCCTACGTGACCGTGGGCCTCGGCGTTCTCGCATTCCAGAAGGCCCAGGTGGCCCGTCGTGACCTCACCAAGCAGGTCGAGACGCAACTCACCGTGACCACCGAGCAGGTGCAGAAGCTGTCCAAGAAGGTGGAGGGGCGCATTCAGCCCGTCCTCGGCCAGCTCGAGCAGAACGTGCCCGCCCAGGCCAAGGATCTGGTGAAGCAGGCCCGCACCGCAGCCGAGACCCTGCAGGGTCAGGTGCTCAACCGCACCAACGGCCGCACCAACGGAGCCAAGAAGACCAAGGCCGCCTGAACCACCCACCGCCAAAATCACATTTCAACTGCAGTTCCCCCTGCAGAAGAGGCTCCCTTTGGGGAGCCTCTTCTGCTTTTCAGAGGACCGAGCGATACACGTCGGCGTGGGTGGCGGCGCTTCGCTCCCACGTGTACGCCGAGGCCACGTCGGGTCCGCGGCGGCGCAAACGGTCGATGTCGGATCCGCCGGCGACGAGCGCCGCGAGTGCGCCGGCGAGGGCGTCGGCGTCGCCCGGCGGGATCAACAGGGACGCGTCGCCCGTGACTTCGGCCATCGCCGTGCCCTTGGTGGTGACGAGCGGCGCGCCGCTCGCCAGGGCCTCCAGGGCGGGGAGCCCGAAGCCTTCGTCGAGGGACGGATAGGCAACGGCCGCCGCTTGGCGCAGGAACGCGGGCACGGCCTCCTCAGGGACGTACCCGAGGCGGCGGATCCGGCCGCGATGGGATGCTCGCCCCACGGCTTCGGTCACTTCCTTGGTGCCCCAGCCGTCGAGTCCACCGATCACGAGGGTCAGAGCCGGCTCGGTCCCGGCCATGCGGTCGAAGGCGCGCACGAGAGTGGGGACGTCCTTGCGCGGCTCGAGCGTGCCGAGGAAGGCGACGTACGGCGGGCGCACGCCGAGGGCATCAAGGGCGCGCAGGTCCTCGCCCCCGCCGTCAGCTCGGAAGCGCGTGTGGTCGACGCCGTGGGGAATCACGTGGAGCGGCACCTCGGGACGTAGACGGGCGTTCAGGCGGTCGGCCGTGACGGCGCTGACGCAGACGAGGGCGTCGGCCCGCTTGGCGGCCACGCCGATGGCGCGGCGGAAGAACCGAACCTTCGTGCGCTCGTGCCACTCGGGATGATCGAAGAACGTCATGTCGTGGATGGTGACGACCTTGGGCACACGCGCCCGCTCGGGCATCGTGTAGTGGGGCGCGTGGTGCACGTCGACGCCGAGCTCGCGCAGGACGCTCGGCAAACGGACCTGCTCCCAGGCCAAACGCACAGGGCGGTTCGACGGTGCCTTGTCGACCACGACAAGGTCGACGTCATCGCGTTGCGTAAGAGCGTTCGCCAGTTCGAGCACGTACCGGCCGGCGCCAACAGGACGCGGAGGAACGGCGGTGGTGTCGAGCGACACGCGCACGCGATCAGCCACCGGCACCAACCTCGGACCAGAGCTCGACGTGACGCCGCGCCGCGGCCTCCCATGTCAGCTCCGACGAGCGCAGGACCCCCGCGGTGACGAGTTGGGAACGCAGGCCCTCCTGCCCCGCCACCTCGGCCAGCGCGTCGGCGATGGCGTCGGTGTCGAGGGGATCCACCTCGAAGGCGGCACCGCCTGTGCTGGGCATGGGGCTGGCAACCACCGGTGCGCACGCGTACATCGCCTCGACGGCGGGCAGACCGAAGCCCTCCATCAGGGGGACGTAGGCCACCAACCGGGCCCGCCCATACAGGCCCGCGAGGACGGCCGAGGGCACCCTCCCCGCCAGCACGACACCGGGCTCAGGCGCCAGATCCTCTCCCCAGCCCGACGGACCCACGACGACAAGCGGCCACGGCTCGGGGAGGCGCGGACGCGCGGCCCGGTAGGCGGCGAGCAGCCGTCGCAGGTTCTTGCGCGGCTCCTGCGTGGACACCGTCAGCAGGTACTCGCCGTCGACGCGCAGGTGTTCCAGGAGGTCAGCGGTCGCGGCCGAATCGGCCGGGGGAAGGTGATCGCACCCGTACGGGTCGGTGAGTACGCGCACCCGCTCGGACGGTGCACCGGCGGCGATCAGGTCGGCGGCGGTGTCCTCCGACGGCGCCGCGAGTACCCGGGCGCGAGCGATGGCTCGCTTCAACGCCGCCCGGTGCCAACGCAGCCCGCGCCTCGGATACGCCCCGGGCACGTGCTGGAAGGCGACGTCGTGCACGAGGACGGTCGTGGGCTCGCTGCGAGCGGGAGGGACCGCCAGCGACGTGGCGTGCAGCACGTCGTAGCCGTCCGGGGCTCCCGCGAAGCCCGCGTCCCACGCCCTGGTGAGCAGGCGGCTCGGCATCGGTGAGGTCCGCACCCGGCCCAGGTCTTCGAGTGGGTCGGCGCCGCCGCGATGAGCGCTGGCCCAGAGCGTGATATCCGGCGCGCCGCGCAGCGACTGCAGCCCGCCGGCCAGACCGCGCACGTACGTGCCGATCCCACCGGGCACGGCCCGGCGCAATTGCTCGGCGACCAGCAGGACCTTCACGCCGCCGCGGCCTTGTCGTACACGACGACGAGCCCATCCGCGCACCGGTCCCAGGAGTAGGTCGCGACGCGTGTCCTGCCCGCGTTGATCAAACGGGCGCGCGCCACGTCGTCGACGACCGCCTCCGCCAGTGCCTCGGCCAGGGCGTCGGCGTCACCCGCAGGGACGAGCAGGGCGGCGTCGTCCAACACCTCAGGGAGCGAGCCGGCGGCAGTGGCGACGACGGGCACGCCCGCGCGCATCGCCTCCAACGGCGGAAGACCGAACCCTTCGTACACCGAGGGGAAGGCGAACACCGTCGCCCCTCGCAGCAGCCCGGCCTTGGCCTCGTCATCGACGTAACCGAGGCGGACGATGCGGTCACGGTGATGGGCAGCGGCGATGGCGTCGGTCAGCCCCGCCGAGCCCCAGCCGTCCGGCCCGGCGATCACCAGGCGCAGGTCGGCGTCGCGAGCGGCGATGGAGTCGAAGGCATGTACGAGGAGGCGATGGTCCTTCCGGGGCTCGATGGTGCCGATCGTCAGGATGTACGGGGCGCCCCCGGTCAGCTGTTCGTCGGCAGCGACGTCGGGCAGAGGAGGGACACCCTCGGCCACGGCGTGCACGCGGTCGGCGCTGACACCGAAGTGCTCGACGACTTCGGCGGCGACGAAGCTCGACGGGGTGTGCACGAGGGCGCCTCGGTCGAGCGCCCGCCGGATCAACGGCTCGTAGGCGAGCGTCGCCTCATGCGCGAGCTCCGGGAAGCGCATCGGTGTGAGGTCGTGGACGGTGACAACCTCGCCGGCGTCCCGGGTCGGGGGCACGACGAAGTTCGTGCCGTGGACGACGTCGATCTCGTCGGTCCACCACTCGATGTACGGCCGGTCCCACCGCTTCCACGCCCACCGGAGCGGACGGGCTGCCATCGGGCTACGAGCCGGTGTGACGCCGCGCGGGATCAGCTGGCCGAGCTCGCCACGACCGCGCCACGTGACGGCGTAGGCGACAGGCTCGACGTCGTCGCGAGCGGTGAGCGCCCCCAGGACGCCCGACGTGAACATCGCCACGCCCGTACGGGCGCCGAAGAGCGACGTGGCGTCGAGAGCGACGCGGAGAGCGCACACCCGCTCAGCTTGACGCAAGGGCGCGCCCAAACCCGGTAGCAGCCTGTGTAAGCATTGTCGCCATGCATTTCCGCCGTAGTCGTATTTCGGCGCGCCCGCGAACCGGCACCCGGTCCCACCGCTACCTCGCGGGGCTCATCGCCATCACCTTCGTGTTTTCCCTGATCGCCACGGGTATCGCCCTGCCGGCGTCGAAGGCGAAACCGATCGTCAACGCCCGCACGACCACGATCGAGGCGGCCCTCGCCAAAGTCGGGTTCTCCAAATCGGTCCACACTCCGATCACCGGCAACATGATCGGGTTCGACTGGAACGGCAAGCAACGAGGAACCGTGGAATTCCGCGCCCTCCGCGCCGGGAAGTGGAGCGCCTGGAACTCGGTCGACGGCGATCCGGGCGAAGGTCCCGACGCCAACACCACCGAGGCCCATCACGCCAAGAACGTCACGTCCGCCGGACCCGTGTGGGTGGGCGACGGGGTGAGCGACGTGCAGGTGCGGGTGCAGGACGGCTCACTGTCCGGCCTTCGCCTCCACACGATCCACACCGAGACGCCGTCGGGGATGCTGCCGAGCATCAAGGGCGCCGGTGCCGACCCCGCGTGGCCGAACGTGATCATGCGCGATCAGTGGGGCGCCAACGAGAGCTGGCGCACCTGCGCGCCGGATCCGCCGCCTCCCACCGTCCGGTTCGGCGTCGTGCACCACACGGTGAACTCCAACGACTACGCGCCGGGTGACGTGCCCGGGATCATCCAGGGCATCTACTACTTCCACACCCACACCAACGGCTGGTGCGACATCGGATACAACTTCCTCGTCGACCGCTTCGGCCGCATCTTCGAGGGGCGCTACGGCGGCGTCACGGTGCCCGTGGTCGGCGCCCATGCCGGTGGCTTCAACACCGGCAGCACGGGCGTGGCGGCCATCGGCGACTTCACGTCGACGCCGATGCCGGCAACCACGTTCAACGCGCTGCGCACGATCTTCACGTGGAAGTTCTGGGTGCACCGCGTGAACGCGGGCGCACCCGTGACGGTCACGGCTGGCGACTTCAATGGATCGAAGTACCCCGCCGGAACCGTCGTCACCATCCCGTCGATCATCGGCCATCGCGACGTCGACGAGACCGACTGTCCGGGCGATGGTGCCTATCCGTTGATCCCAGCGCTGCGCAACGACGTCACCGCTGATCTCACCAACACACAGCCCTACCCCTATGGCTGGTACACGAAGGCCTCGAGCGGTCCGGGCGTTCTGGTGATGTCCGCGCGCGGCGGCCTGTATCCCGCGGGTTCCCAAGCACCCGTGACCCAGACCGGGTTCTGGCCCGGAGGCAACGTCGTCCGCGGCGCCATCCGATATGGCTCCGGCGGGTTGGTCGCCGACCTCTACGGCGGCCTGCACCCGTTCGGTGGCGCGGCCATGCCGTCGAGCGGTGGCGGTTATTGGCCGGGCCAGGACATCGTCCGCGGCATGGCCAGGGGCCCGACCGCGGCCAGCGGCTACCTACTCGATGACTGGGGAGGCCTGCACCCGTTCGGTGGCGCCCCGCCGCCGACCGGCGGTCCCTACTGGCCCGGTCAGGACGTCGCCCGCGGCGTGGTCACGGCGTCGACCGGACTCGGGGGCTATGTGCTCGATGCCAACGGCGGCATCCACGCCTTCGGCAGCGCGCCGGCGCGGACGGCGACGGGGTACTGGCCCGGTCAGGACGTCGCACGCGGTATCGCCCTGCGCCCCGACGGCGCCAGCGGCTACACCCTCGACGCCAACGGCGGCGTGCACCCCTTCGGTGGGGCGCCCGCCGTCAATGTCACGGGCTACTGGCCGGGTTTGGACTACGCCCGAGGGATCATCACCAACGGCACGACCGGCGGATGGGTCGTCAACGAAGACGGAGCGATCTTCGCCTTCGGCGGCGCGCCGGCCATCCCGGCGTCGATGCTGTGGTCGAGCATGAACCTGACGAAGGCGATCCTCTAACCCTTGGTGATCACCTCGATCACTTGAAAACGAACGGCAGAAACACCGTCGCCAGGAACAGCGCGTGCATCCCCACGATCGACACGCGCGCCGCGTTCCGCAAGCCGGTAACGCTCCAGCGCCAGTAGTAACCCAGGCCGGCGGCCAGCACCGCCGTCTGGGCGACGAGCCCCGGATACAGATACCGGCCGAACAATGGCTCGGCAGCGGTAGGAGGTAGATCGCGCACGATCGTCGCCAGGCCGACGGCGGCCGCGGCCAGGAGAAGCAGGCCGCCGGCGGGGAATCGGCGCCGAAGGATGGCGCCCACTGATCCGGCGACGGCGACGACCACCACGACGCCCAGAAAGATCAGCACTCCGACGGGCATGAGGGGCTCGGGCAGGTGCCAGCCCGCCGTGCCCCAGTACATGCCGAAGGCGTCACCGACTTTTGGGCTCAGGAGCCCGACGCTCGACGTCACCACCTGCGGCTGCCGGACGATGCCGTTGAGCGCGTCGAGGGCCGAGTTGCCGCCCCGCTGAACCGCGGTCGGAACGAAGGTCGGGACACCCGCCGTTGCCAGGTTCGCCGACCCGTTGATCACCTGGTTGTCGTGGAACTGCGCGAGAGGATCGCCGCCCTCGGCCGTGATCTCACCGGCGGTCGGCGACGCCGGGGCGGGCGGCACCTGAAGCACGACGTCGTCGACGTACACGCTCGACGCGCCGTTGTTGTTGATCGTCAGCCACATCTCGTCGACATCAGCCGGCGCCTTGCCCGTCGCCGAGACGTACGCCCATCCGTCCGACGCCGGGACCTTCTTGTCGATCGCGACGGCGAGCCCTGTCCGTACGAACGCGTCGACCGTGGTCGGTGCACCCGGTGCCCGCAGCCAGAAGGTGAGCTGCAGGTCGCTGCCGGCCAGGTCACGCGCACGGACCAGCGGCAGGTGCTGCGTGACGTTCGCGTAGGGGTCGAGGCAGATCGTCCATTTGCCGTCGTGGCCGCCAGTGCAACGGGCGCTCGCCGCCGGCGACGGCTCCCGTTCCCACAGGGCAAGGCGCGGCGACCACGTGCCGAGCACGATCAAGGCGGCGACGACCTCGACGACTACCACGCCGGCGAGCAGCCACTTCACGTGATGGCGGAGACGGATGCCGGCGGCGACGGGGACGAGCACGAGGAGCGGCAGCAGCGTCCGTTTCGTGAGCACGCCGAGGACGCACAACACCACGATCGAGAGCGCCCACGGCAGTGGTCGTGAAAGCCGCGAGCGCTCCAGGACGCCGGCCACCAGCACCGCGATGAGGAGCGCGCCGACGAGTTCAGCGAGCCGGTCGTTGCTGACCGAGCCTGCAAGCGCGCAGAACCCGGGAACGGCGAGCGCGAGCGCCATAGGGATCTCGGCCCTCTTGGCGCGCGGGCGCCATACGAGACGGCCCACGGCGCCGCACGTCCACACCACCCAGCCGGCCAGCACCACGCCCAAGGCGCGTACAGCGGCAAGGCGAGCGACCATTGGCGCGCTGGCGACAGGGCGCGTCACCACCGAAGCGAGCGCGTAGTACGCAGGCGGGTGCGAGAGCTCGCTCGGGCCTGGGATGACGTCGAACTCCCGCAAGGGCTTCACGAACGGCAGCCAGTGCTCGGCGTGTGTCGCCTCCATCGAGCGCAGGATCTCGTCGGTGGAATGACGGAAGGCGCGACCTTCGGTCGACGTCGGCTGAGCCAGCATTGCTTGTTCGTTGACCGTGACGCTGACCGTGCGCGCCAGCTCGACGTGCAACATGTGGTTCGTCTCGTCGGGCATCTGCCACGGCGGCGTGAGCAGCGCGTAGCTGCACGCCACCACCTCGAACAGGAGCAGCAGCCAGAGCGGTCCGGCCGCCGACGCACCAAGTCGGTAACGGATGAGCGCCCATCCGGCAGGCAGCGTGGCGATGATCAGCAGGAGAAAAACGAACAGCCCCGCGCCGCCCACGAGGCCGCTGCCCCGGAAGGGCCACAACAGGTCGATCATCGCACCGAGGACCGTAACTGGCGGCGTCCGACCACTAGCTTCACGCAATGCCCCGCGCCTTGATCACCGGTATCGACGGCCAGGACGGTCGCTACCTGGCCGAACTGCTCATCGCCAAGGGCTATGAGACCTTCGGCATGATCCGGGGCCAGAACAACCCCC
>Ga0070741_10001592_pt1 | contig 67688 bp, 64 predicted proteins | sample Coa_R1_4_FD_66440 | JGI IMG/M metagenome (GOLD analysis project Ga0070741, IMG submission 66440) | Surface soil microbial communities from Centralia Pennsylvania, which are recovering from an underground coalmine fire - Coalmine... | ecosystem: Environmental > Terrestrial > Soil > Unclassified ...
ATGACCGGGCCCGGATGACAGGCCCGGGGGAGTCTCTTTGCATGAAGCTGGACGAGCGAGCGCGCTCGTCGGCAGGCAGTCAATGTGCCTGCCCCCATACTCCGCAGGCTCCCTTCCGGGTAACGGCGGGATCACTATGGCAGTGATCACGGACTCATTGAGGGCTGCTTATCCGGCCAGCGCGAGAACCTCATCGTCCTGATGCCCCTGTTCCGGTACTTGCGCCAGTGCCGGCCTGTGCGGCGGTTCCTCTGTTTCGGCGTAAGGCCTGAGGAAGTCGCCGAGTCTCGCAGTCGCCTGGAACTGCTGCACGGGTTTGAGTGTCTTGAAGGCCGAGGTGAAGGCGTTCGAGAGCGACCAGAAGGTCCGGGCCTCGAACTCGCGGTGTTCGGGCTTGAAGTAATGCCAGTGAACTGCCGGCATGAGATTGCGCGGGGCCAGCCGGCCTTCGAGGAAGGCGTCGTAGATGATCTCCTTCGCCGTCCGGTTATCAACTTCATAGTTCCGCCAGCAGGCGATCTGCCGGCGGAGCGGCTCGAAGCCACGCTGGATCCGGTCGACGCCGAGTGAGATCACTTCAGTCAGTTCGAGTCTGCGCGTGTGCTTGTGGAGGACCGGCGTGAAGTCGCCCTGGAAGGCCAGATTATCACACACAAGAACACGACAGCCGACGGTCATCGCCAGCCGCATGCTCTTATCGTTTGCGTTCCTGAGGCCGATCGAGAAGCGGAAACCCGTTTCCTCAGTCTCCAGATCGAGTGCGCCGAACATCTTCATGCCGTCGGGCGAAACGGCATACTCGTCCCTGACCACCGCGAGGTGGCGGTACGAGAGGGATTCGAGCAGCGCCTCGACCATCTGATGGTGCGAGACGGGCTGGTGGGTTCTTGTTCCTTCAGGCGTGTGAATATTCTTCAATTCCGCCCTTGTCATCTTCGTGGTGCCGCAGTGGGCAATGAGCGTCATAACAGAAAACTCCTTTCGGGAATGGTGGCCGGGTGCCGGCGGGCACTGGACAGAAACGTCCGCCCGCCGGCATCAAAGGGCCGGTCAGTAGTGTTGTCGGAATGTCGGAAAAGAGATCGGAGGAAATGGAACCGGAAGAGCGGCTGTGACGAACAGCCGAACTCAGTCTGTCTGCCTGATAGTCTTGATTGGTTCCTCCTTAAGTGGTCCGGTGCGTGATCCGATGGCAATCGCCATGGCTCACGCACGGTGCTGAAGGCAGCATAGCAGGGAGGTAAATTGTCGCCAGTGGGTATATTCAGACGCCGGCGTCTGGTTTTACCCACTGTTCGGGTTTCCGGATTTGCTCTACAGTCATAGGAGAACGAACATTCACCCTCACTCCCTATGACCGATTCCCTTCCCCCCGACAATCAAATCAGCTTTATCGGCCGGACCAATTTCAGAAACCAGCACGTCAGCTTTGGCATCCGGCAGGCCGACCGGCGCGCGCCCGTCTACATCATCGGGCGGACCGGCACGGGCAAGTCCACGCTGCTCGAACACCTCATCCGGCAGGATCTGGCAGCGGGCCGCGGCCTGATGCTGCTCGACCCGCACGGCGATCTGGTCGAACGCGTCCTTAGGCATGTGCCTGAGTCCCGCCAGACCGACCTGATCTGGTTCAACGTGTCTGATCACGAGCATCCACTCGCCTTCAACCCGCTCGAACCGGTCTCACCAGAGAGGAGGTCGCTCGCCGCCTCGGGGCTGCTCGAAGTCTTCCGAAAGAACTGGCCGGAGTCGTGGGGGCCGCGGCTCGAACACGTGCTGCGGCACGCGCTGCTGGCGCTCTTCGAGCAGAAGCAGGCGACACTCATTGACGTGCTGCGCCTGCTCGATGACCGCGGCTTCCGCAGGAGGGTGGCCGGTGAAGTGGAGAATGAGCAGGTCAAAGAGTTCTGGCTCGGCGAGTACGAGCGCTACCCGGAGCGGTTCCGGATCGAGGTCATTGCGCCAGTCCAGAACAAGGTGGGGGCGTTCCTCGCCGACCCGCTGCTCTGCCGCATCCTCGTGCAGCCACGTAGTGCGTTCAAATTACGTCAGGTGATGGACGAAGGGAAAATTCTGCTGGTGAATCTGGCGAAGGGGAGAATTGGGAGTGACACGTCCGCGCTGCTCGGGTCGCTGCTCCTCGCGCGGGCAGGGCTCGCCGCGCTCAGCCGGGCCGACGTCCCGGAAGAGGAGCGGCGGGACTTCCACGTCTACGCCGACGAGTTCCAGAACTTCACGACGCTGAGCCTCGCGACGATGCTTTCGGAGTCGAGAAAATTCCGGCTCAATCTGACGCTTTCAAACCAGACCCTCTCGCAGCTCGACCCGCAGGTGAGGGACGCGTTACTCGGCAACGCCGGCACGATCATCTCGTTCCGGGTCGGGGTGACTGATGCGGAGCTGCTGGCCGGGGAGTTCTCTCCGGTGTTCACCGCCGCCGATCTGGTCGGGCTGCCGAATTACAATATCTGCGTGAAGCTGATGATCGACGGGGCAGTCTCGCAGCCATTCAGCGCGGAGACACTGCCCGCTGAGGGGTGACACGGCAGAGTGTAATCCGGTCCCTGGCACGACGTGCCGAGATCACAGCACTGAAGACATCTGGTTTTCAGTGCTTTTATTATGGTCGCGCGCGAATCAGATAATTCCCCCTTATGTAAATCCCTGCCACCTTTGACTCCAGGTTGAAGACTGCATAGGCTTACAATGGTTTGCGAACTTCTGAACGTATTATCGGGCAGTAATGCCAAAGCGGGTCGGCGACTTGTGTACATCTTCTCAACTTACTGGACGAGCAGCAGGCAGGCCGTGAGAGCCTGCCGTCTTCGTCTGGCTTTATTATTCATATGTCTTACCGGTCTGGCCTTTCTGCCAGGGCAGGGGGTTTTATCATACGCACAGACTCCGGCGCAGGCAGGCGGCGATACAGATCCGGCCGTGAGCAACAGGAATCCGCGCCCGCTTGAACCCGGCAGACCAGTTGAGCGGGAGCTGGCAGGAGGTCAGGCGCATTCTTACCAGATCACGCTCCCCGGCGGGCAGTACATTCACGTGGTCGCAGATCAGCGCGGCATTGATGTGGTGGTGACGCTGTACAGGCCTGACGGCGGGAAACTGATTGAGGTGGACAGCCCGAATGGGGCGGACGGACCGGAGCTTCTGACGTGGATTACAGAGACCAGTGGCACCTACCGGCTGGAGGTCCGCTCGCTGAGAATGAATTCGCCCGCTGGGCGCTACGAATTGAGGATCGAAGAGTCTCGCAGAGCGAGGCCCGAAGATCGGGCTTTATTGAAGGCATTGGTGGAGGCCGACAAGCTGGATAAGGAGTCTGACCGCCTCTTTTTCAACCTGGGTAAGCAGGGTGACGCAATACAAATGGCTGAGCGTGCCCTCGCGATCCGGGAGAAGGCCCTCGGCCCGGATCACCTGGATGTTGCGGCTTCGCTCTACAGGCTGGGACTGTTTTATGACAATAGAGGCGACTATGCGAGGGCAGAGCCGCTGTACGGGCGTGCCCTCGCGATCCGGGAGAAGGCGCTCGGCCCGGATCACCCGATTATTGTGCCCCTGCTCAACAGTCTTGCATCCCTGTATCGTGCCGAAGGCGACTACGCGAAACCTGAACCGCTCCTTCGGCGGGCCCTGGCAATCAGCGAAAACAAACTTGGATCGGAACACCCACAGGTTGCGGTCTCCCTGCGCAGCCTCGCAGTGCTTTACCAGCTCAGGGGCGACTATACCAGGGCCGAGCCGCTCTACCAGCGGGCCCTCGCGATCTGGGAGAGGACGCTCGGCACGGATCACCCGAATGTCCGGTTTTTTGCGCAAACCCTGAACAGCCTTGGACGGCTTTACGAGATCAGGGGCGATTATTCGAAAGCCGAACAGCTCTACCAGCGGGCACTGGCAATTCAGGAGAAAGAGTTCGGCCCGGAACACGCGGATGTTGCGGAATCGCTCTATGAACTCGGAGCGCTGTACCACCATAAAAGTGATTACAAAAAGGCCGAGCCGCTCTACCAGCGGGCACTATCAATCGTTGAGAAGAAGCTCGGTCCGGATGATTGGCGAGTTAGTATTCCACTCAGCTATCTCGGAGCGTTGTACAAAGATAAAGGTGACTACGGCAAGGCCGAGCCTCTCCTTCAGCGCGCCCTGATAAACCTTGAGAAGACGTTCGGTCCCGATCACCCCCAGGTCGCAACTGCACTCGATTATCTGATGACACTCTACGTGGCAATCGGTGATTCACAGCGGGCAATCGCCTCAGCCACGCGGGCTGCAGAACTCAGTGAGTCCACCCTCAGACGAACCCTCCTGATTGGGTCTGAGCGCCAGAAGCTTTTGTATCTGCGACGGTTTGATGCGGAGACTAATGCAATACTATCCCTTCACCTCCGGTCTGCGCCGGACAGCCCGCAGGCACTCAGGCTGGCGCTCACCACACTCCTGCGCCGCAAGGGTCGCGGCCTGGAGGCAGCCACAGATGTGGTGGCAAGACTGCGCCGCCTGATGAATCCCGCGGATCAGGCCCTGCTCGACAAGCTTGCTGACACGCGCTCGCAATTGGCGGCCCTGACGCTCACGGGGCCGGGCAGGACCGGCCCCGATCAGTTCAAAATACAGCTTACACAGCTTGAGAGTGAGGCCGACAAACTTGAAGCCCGGCTGAGTGCAATCAGTGCCGGGTTTCGCGCGCAATCGGTGCCGGTGACCACAGAGGCGATTCAGGAGGCCATCCCCGAAGGCGCGGCGCTCGTCGAGTTTGCTTTGTACCGGAGCTTCGATGCGAAGACCATACAGCGGGGGCCGTCAAACTACGTCGCCTACGTGATTGGGCCGCGGGGAGAGCCGCGGTGGGTGGAACTGGGTGAGGCCGCGGCCATTGATCGCGCGGTAGACCTGTTCCGCCGGGCTTTGCGTGACAGGAAGCAGACCGATGTCAAGCGCCAGGCCCGCAAGGTTGATGAGCTGGTGATGAAGCCGATCCGCCCCCTGCTGGGCGCGGCAAAGCGGGTACTGATTTCACCCGAAGGCGTACTCAACCTGATCCCTTTCGCCGCGCTCGTGGATGAGCAGGACCGTTACCTGGTCGAACGGTATGAGTTCAGCTATCTGACGAGCGGGCGCGACCTCCTGCGGCTGCAGTCCCCGCCCCGGAGCCGGGGCGGGCCGCTGGTAATCGCAGATCCCGCATTCGGCGAAAAAGGCAGTACTCACCAGCAGGCAGCCCGTCTGCTCACACAACAGCCAGGTGAAAAGAGCGGGATCGGGCAACTGGATTTCACGAAGCTCTTTTTCAGCCCGCTCCCCGGCACGGCTGCCGAGGCGAAGGTGCTGAAAACGATCCTGCCGCAGGCGCGGGTGCTGACAGGGGCCGGTGCCACCAAGTCAGCGCTCAAGGAGGCCGCCGCTCCGAGCATCCTGCACATCGCCACGCACGGCTTCTTCCTTGAGGATGCCGAACCCCCATCTGAACCGGCAGGTGGGCTGGGGTTGCTCGATAACAGTCAGCCGGCAACGGATGCGACGAACAGCAAATGGTCAACGCAGATCACGAATCCGCTGCTGCGCTCAGGCCTCGGGCTGGCCGGGGCCAACCTGCATAAGGGCGGCACTGAGGACGGCGTGCTGACGGCGCTCGAAGTCGCCGGGCTGGATCTGTGGGGGACCAGGCTGGTGGTACTTTCAGCCTGCGACAGCGGCGTCGGCGAAGTGAAGAATGGCGAGGGCGTCTACGGCCTGAGGCGGGCGCTGGTGCTGGCCGGGTCGGAGACGCAGGTGATGAGCCTGTGGCCGGTCTCTGACCAAGGGACGCGCGACCTGATGATCGGGTATTACAAAGGGCTGGTGGCCGGCAGGGGGCGGAGTGAGGCGCTGCGGCAGGTGCAGTTGAAAATGCTCACTGATCCAAAACGGAATCACCCTTATTACTGGGCGAGCTTCATCCAGTCCGGTGAGTGGGCAAATCTTGATGGCAGGCGGTAATGCATGCGGGTTGCGGTTTGCCTGTCACCAGTCGTGACTGACCGATTGATGTTCGAAGCGCAGCCACTCCGGAAGCATTGTCCCACATTGTCGTCATCTACCTGACGCGACACTGAGACAGCCTGTCAATCGGCCATCCCCGGGGGCCTCTTGACGGCCCCCGACCCCCTGCCATACTGCCCGTATGACTATGAAGGATAACGGATTTTATCTTTCATAGTGAAGAGAGGGAATTCGGATCACTTTTATGACCACTGAACTCGTCACAACTGAAAAACGCTCCGGCGACGAGCGCCTGCCGGCGATCATCACCGGATCTTTCACGCCGGCAGTTCAGAAACGCGTCGAGCAGTTCTATTTTTCAATTGCCGAAATTTTTGAGAGCTGGGTGAAGCGCTGGAAGAGCCGGCATACGCAGCGGGCGTATCGCGAGGACGTGATGGGTTTCGTGAAGTTCACCGGGATCAGATGGCCGCAGGATTCGATTGAACTGCTCAAGGTCCCGGTCACCGACGTGATGGCGTGGCGCGACGCGATGCTCGCCCAGGATCAGGCGCCGAAGACCATCAACCGCAGGATCGCCTCGCTCAGCTCGTTTTACAAGTATCTGGCGGCTGCCGCGGCGGAGCTGAGGCTGCCGATCACGGTGCCGAACCCGGCGCACGCCCAGTTCATCGCCCGCGAGTCTTCGGACCCGCGCGACGAGACGAAGGCGATCAGCGCCACCCGGGCGCGGCAGCTGATGGGGCTGCCCGCGGGCGACGAGGTGATCGATTACCGCGACCGTGCGATCCTCAAGCTCTACCTGTACACCGGGATCAGGCTCAGTACCGGATGCCGGCTCAAGGTCTCGGACTTCCATCAGGACGGCGAGGAGGCGACGGTCCGCCTGCACGAGAAGGGCGACAAACACCGAACCATCGGGCTGCACTTCGCCGCCGCCGAGGCGGTCAGCGAATACATCAGGCAGGCGGGACTGAAAAGCGGGCCGCTCTTCCGGCCCCGGGCGAACCCGCGGAGCCGTAAGCTCGCGAACCGGGCGATGGACGAGGTGACGATGTGGCGCGTGATCTTCACTTATCTGGAGCGGCTGCCGGGGGCGATGAAGGAGGAGGCACTGGCTGACGGGACGATGGTGAAGCAGTGCGTTTACACTCCCCACTCGCTCAGGGCGACGACGGCAACGCTGCTGCTCGATGCGGGAGTGGACATCACCAAGGTGCAGCAGTTGCTCGGTCACCGCCACGTCACCACCACGCAGATCTACGACAAGCGCCGCCGCTCGACGTCAGAGAGTGCCTCGCACGACGTGCCGATCTGACCACTTCCGGTGTGTCGTCATTGTCTTTGAAAATCATACGCTGAGACCGCAAATTGCTGCCTGTTAGCGGATTACGGTTTCGGCTGCCGCCTTGGTCGAAAACCACCTCACTCGTAAGCCTTGTGAAATCAGCGGCCCCAAAACTGACCACTGATCCGCCAATATGCTTACCGTATGATTTTTCAAAAACAGTGCTGAAAGGCCCTTCCCCACTCTCTTTCTTTTCAACTTTTAATAATCAATCACATTAACCATTAACATTTACGCTTATGTTCAACTGTGCTCATTGCCATCACGTCTTCATTGTCTCCTCTCAAACCGGCATCGAAAGGGACACTGGGGACTGGATCCTCCCCTGCCCTGAATGTGGCGCGAAGAACGTACTGGCGGCGGTGGTCGTGGATCACGTCGTGCTGCCCGTGCTGCAGATAGTCGGCTGGCGAAATTAGTCGTAAGCAAAAGTTATGAAAACCTTACTTGTTTGTGGAAACGCTTTTCGCACTTTCTTGCGCCCTCCACAGCTTTATAGTTTTGTCTTTGCTTGCGGATACGAGCATCCTGCCATCAGGTGAGAAGACCACTGACTTAACGTAATCTGAGTGCCCTGGGAGCGTTACTATCTCCCTGCCCGAGGCGAGGTCCCACAGTTTTATGGTTTTGTCGCTGCTGGCGGAGGCGAGTGTTTTACTGTCAGGCGAGATGGCCACCGAGTAGATTGGATACAGGTGACCATTTAACGTTACTATCTCCCTGCCCGAGGCGAGGTCCCACAGTTTTATGGTTTTGTCGCCGCTGCCGGAGGCGAGTGTTTTGCCGTCAGGCGAGATGGCCACCGAGTAAACCTCTAAACCGTGGCCCTTGAGCTTCTTCCTCAGCATACCCGAGGTGAGATCCCACAACTCAATTGTTCCCTCGCTGCTGCCGGAGGCGAGTGTTTTGCCGTCAGGCGAGAAAGCCAATGAGTTGATTCCATCCGTGTAGGGCTCGAGGATTCTCATCTCGTATGAGGCAAGATCCCACAGCTTAACTATTCCTCCCTCGCCGCCGGTGGCGAGTGTTCTACCATCAGGCGAGATAGCTACTGAATTAACGGGAGACAAGGGGCCTTCATCAAGTATTGCTCTTTCCCTGCCCGAGGCGAGGTCCCACAGCCTGATAGTGCTGTCGTCACTGGCGGAAGCAAGCGTTCTGCCGTCAGGCGAAATGGCCACTGACCCGACGTGACCCAAGTGCCCTTTAAGCATAGCTCTTTCTTTGCCGGAAGCGAGGTCCCAAAGCCTTATGGTTTTGTCGTCACTGGCGGAAGCAAGCGTTCTGCCGTCAGGCGAAATGGCCACTGACTTGACATAGTCCTCGTGGCCATTAAGGGTCACCGATTCTCTGCCTGATGCGAGAATCCAGAGTCTGATGCAATCTACGCCGGCAGAAAGGAGCATCCTGCCGTCAGGTGAGAAGACCAGTGAATTAATGATTTCGTCTTGGCCCTTAAGCGTCACCAATTCTTTGCCTGAGGCAAGGTCCGAGATGATGATGATGCCGTCATCGCTGCCGAAGGCGAGTGTTTTACCATCAGGTGAGAAGGCCGCTGATGTAATCTTCTCTGAGAGACTCTTTAACTCTGTCGCTTTGCCAGAGGCGATGTCCCACAGCAGGCTGATACCCATGGTATTGGTGGATACGAGCATTGTGCTGTCAGGCGAGACAGCTACTGACATAACGGAAGCCATGTGGCCTTCATCAAGTATTGCTCTTTCCCTGCCCGAGGCGAGGTCCCACAGCTTGATAGTGGTGTCATTGCTGATGGAGGCGAGCATCTTGCCGTCAGGCGAGAAGGCCACAGAGGAGGCGTAGTTTAATTTGCCACTAAACGTTGTAATTTCCCTGCCGGAGGCGATGTCCCAGAGCCTGATACCGTCCTTGCCAGCGGCGGAGGCGAGCATCTTGCCGTCAGGCGAGAAGGCCACCTTTCTCGAGTTCCCCTTAAGCGTTGCAAATTCTCTGCCTGAAGCAAACTCCCAAAGTTTGATGCTGTCGAAGTTGCCGGCAGCGAACATCTTGCCGTCAGGTGAGAAGGCCACAGAGGAGGCGTAGTTTAATTTGCCACTAAACGTTGTAATTTCTCTGCCGGAGGTGATGTCCCAGAGCCTGAAACCGCGAAAGCTGTCAACGGCGATTGTCCTGCCGTCGGGCGAGATAGTTAAATTGTTAATATGGCCCATGTCGGACCCGAACGCCGTCAATCGTTCCTTGATGAGGGTGCTAACATAGTAGTACTCGAACCCGCTCAGCCTACCCAATAGAGACTTGACCCCGACTAAGATGTTTTCAGCTTGAAGTAAATCGTTCGACTTGTACGCTTGATAAGCGAGACTGATCTGTGAATCGTAGAGCAGGTGTTCATTTCGCTCCGCCTCCTGACCTGCTTTCTTGGCCTGTTCCACTGCATTATCCGCGGCGGATTTAGCATAAGCGTTACTGATTTTCAGTTCTTCTGCCATTTTAGCGGATACTTCTGCATTATGCAGTGCAAACAGCCTCTGTTTAGCAGATTCTTGTGCATTACGTATTGCAATCTGCCTCTGTTTAGTGGTTTCTCTTAACCTAACTATTGCAAGCTGCTTCTGATCAGAGGATTCTCTCGCATTTTCTACTGCAATCTGCCTCTGTTTATCAGCATCTTCCTTCGCTTCTCTCACTCTCACGAGCGCCGCTTCGGCTGCCGTCTTCTTGTTCCAAGCATAGACGCTTACCGGGACGTTGATCACCAGCAGTGTCGCTACTATCACGACAGCCGCATAGACCAGCCGCCTCGACCAGTTAACTGGCAGGTGCTCCCTGACCCAGGCACCGTCGAAGACGCTTCCGTAGATACGGTTGCGCACCCGCAGCCTTCCGCGCTTGTCTCGCACTACAATGCCCGTCAGCCTGAGGTGTGACCTGATCATCGACTGCTCTTCATCAGGGACGAGTTGGCCCCGCCGGACTTTCAGATAGGTCCTCAAAATCTCATCTTTGTATTCAGCCGGCACCCGCTCGATCAGCAGCTTACGCACGGCGTTGAGGTTGGAATCGTTCCTCGCATTAGGCCCGAGGAACGTGTGGTCAACCAGGGCATTGATATCCTTCTTCCTCCACTTCTCACGCATCTGCTCCGCGATCTCCCGGCACAGGCGCTGGGTGAGAAATGGATGCCCGCCCGTCCACTTCAAGACCTGTCTGAGTACTTGCTCGGACTCCTTATCTGGAAGGCCAAGGAATCTGGCTAAAGGGAGTGCTTCTTCGAAAGTGAAATCGGTCAGGTCAATCCTCTGCCCGATGTTGAAGGGCGTCCGCTTGGCGTCACTGATCAGGTCGTTTGGGTTCGCTACGCCAATCAGGACGAAAGAAAGGCGCCCGAACTCCGGCCCCAGAACGCGGTAGTTATACATGGCGCGGATCGCGGCGAAGAAGTCGTCGGCGAAAGGCAGGCTGAGCGTCGTGTCCACCTCGTCAATGAAGACTACCACGCGCTGGCTGACCTGCGTCAGTAATACCTCCTGGAAGAATCGGATCATGAGGTCTGCGTGGCCAAATTGAGTATGCGATTCCCACCAGTCCATCAAGTCGAATCCGGGCAAAAGCGAGGTGACGACCCGGCTCAGCAGGCCGAGATACCACTGTTCGGAATTGACCTCCGCGCCGAAGCGGGTGAGGTCGACCAGCACAGGGAGAATGCCTTCGTCTTTCAGCTTGCGTGCGGTGGCGACCATCAGGCTGGACTTGCCGACCTGTCGTGTGGTGAGGATGTAAGCAAACTCACCAGCGCGACAAAGGTTAGTCAATTCTGCATCGACCCGACGCTCAATGTAGAGGCCGCCGCCCGCCTGGACTGTGCCACCGACGGTGTAAACCTTCCGGTTCATCGTTTGGGTGGCAGCGGTAGTATTGGATTTCGGAAGAGTGACATCAGACATGGCATTGCTCCCGGAAATAGTCTTCGTACAGCTTGCAGCGGAGCCGGACGTTTTTCCCATCACTTCTGATCAGGCCGACTTTGCGCAGGCTCAGCAAAGCTTCCTCTTTGGGTTGCTCGTGGCTGAGTACTCGAACCATCCCTTCATAAAGCTCCGGATTCCCACGCAACAAGGCAAACCATGAAGATAGATGTTTACCGAAAGGACCGCCCTCCCGCGCCGCCGACTGTATGAACTGCTTGTCTATTGCAAATCTGCCAGTGGCAATCTGATAGAAAGTAAATTGCACAAGGTACGGGTGACCTCCAACGATTGACATCAAGGCCACCAAATCAGGCGCGGCCAGCTCAATCCCATATAATCGGCCAAGCCGGCGCACTTCGTCTTCATTGAAGTCGTCAAGGTGGACGAACTCCCCGACGTTCCAGGGGGACTGGCTCAGCCTCGGATCATTTATCAGCTCATGGGGCTCCAGCGATGTAGTGAAAACGATGTCCAACCGCTCGAAATGCGGTTCACTCCCGCGGTCATTGTGCCAGTTGCGGAGCAGGGCGAAAAAACTGGCGCGGAATCTTGCGCTGATCAACCTGTCCACCTCATCCATCGCGAGCATCAAAGTCTGCTGACCCAGCGATTGCAAAAGATACTGCATGTAGTTAGTGCAGCGATCGCCAATGCTCAACCTCTGATACTTATCCCAGAACTGGCTGACGCGGTCCTCTTTCCCCAAGCGGTTGGTGACTACCGAGCAGAATCGCTGGTGGAACTTCTCACTATCAATCAGGTCCTCCAAGTTGAAGGCCCGCTGAAAGTCGAGGCGCACGACGCGCTTACCAGCCCTCTCCCCCGCGTCAGTCAGGCGTCTGAGCAGGGAACTCCCTCCTGTCTGTCCAATGGCCTGCACAGTAAGCGTGAGCTCCTGCATTGCGGCGAGACTCAACGCTCTTGTGTCAGCTTTGCGCTCGATGTGAAAGGGTGAGTTGGGAGGCAGGGTCCCTGAAGGAGGCGCTGACGGCAAGGGGGGGGGCGGCAAGTTACGGTCCGGAGTAATGCCGGGTCCCTGACTGCCGCTTGGCTCCGCTGCTTTCTTCCTGGGGGGCAGGACGTTCACCTCGAAGAGCCTCCCGTCCGGCGCCCGTAAGTAGAGTACTGGTGTGCCCCACTCGACGCTCTTCTCGGCAGAGTAAATGGCGAGGCGGGCGTCATAAAGCGCCGTGTCGACGGGGTTGCCGCGCGCCACTGACTCGTAGAACCCTCTCGCGAACCTGATCGCCGCATTGTCAGTAATCTCGAACTGCATCGCGACGACCGCCGGCATTTCCTGCCGAATCAGGTTCTGGGCAACGCCGGAGAAGACGTCGGCCGGTGTGGCGAAGGCACCTTCGCAGGCATTGAGGATGACGAGTCGCAGTTGCGGGTGGCTGTACAGGATCGTGCCGAGCCGCCGCCCGTCGACGAAGCTGGCCTGACGGTTCTCGTCCTCTAGCACCAGTACGCTCTGCCCTGTCCGCTGGTCAAAGCCGCCGTGCCCGATATAGTGGAAGATGTGACAGGGAGCGCCCTGACTCAACCGCTCGCGCAAAGCGTCCAGCGACGCCCGCTCAAGCCGCTCCACCTCGACCATCCCTTGTGGCATCTGACTCAGGGCCTGTTGCAGGTTCTCCCACTCCTTCTCAATGCCGAGTGCGGGGTATCCGAGGGGGCCCGATGTCATCACCAGTACACGCAGAGGTGGCGCGACGGTGAGAGGGCGGATCATTTGCGGGATTTCGAGGTAGCGGACGATCGATGTGTTGTAATCAAGTACGAGAAAACGGTCATTGCTTTCGTCGTAAATGTACTCCCAAGGGAGTTTGGCGAGTTCCGGCACACCGGCGAGGCGTAACCGCAAGCGCAGGCGCTCACCTCTCCTCTTGGCAGCGCTCGCGCACTCATGGAACAGCTTTCCGACCTGCTCGGCGAAGACGGCACTGTAGAGGCCCCCGCCGAGCGCCTGTGCAGCCTGTTCCTCGACATCGCCAGCGCTGCGCACGCTGCGGGTCGGGCCGAGTTTCGCGATCAGGCTCTCGATCTTGTCGTCCCCGAACGGGAGTACGAACTCGTGAGACGCCTCGGCTGAGTCAGGTGTCTGGACAGACGCGATGTAACCATCCCCTGAGCGGCGGATCTGTAAATCGAAGTTCTGATAGCTGATGCTGATGGGCGTGAAAGTTTGTTTTCGCTCCTTCGGGGGCAGTGCGGCGGGGCCGGCTTGGTCGCTTTCACCATTGCTTCTGGGCGGCAGATTGACCTGCTCGCCGAGTTCAGGTATCACAACGAGCGGCTGGCCAGTCAGGTGACGGTACAGGGCGGTATATCCCTCCCCGGTGCTGACATCGTAGTAGGTGAAGGCCCTCAGCGGCCTCGGCCGGTGCGCGGCGTCCGCCTCACCGAAGACGACCGAGATGACTTTCCTATTATCCAGCCCGGCGTCGTAGAGGTCCTGCGTGATGATCGCGCCCTCCCAGTTGGCGCCCAGCCCCCTGCCCTCCTCCTCCTTCCCCCTGAAGCGGCGCAGGTAGGTCTCGGTGCAGACGACGAGGATGAAGTCGGCCTGCTCGATCTGATCCTCCGTCCAGCGGGCCCAGCCCCTTGAGGGTGACGGCTCATACTGGTCGATGAGGCAGTCAATCCCCTCGCGGCGGAGGCGATTCGAGAGATCGAGGACGCGATCCATGTGTTCCCGTGAGTCGTGACTGTAACTGACGAAAACTTTCGGATGGGTAGAGGCTTGGGAGGTCATGTTTGCACCTGCTCTGGTCTCAACGCTGTGTCAGCGTGCGGTGTTTCGCTGGTTACTGCTTCTGGCGGTGGATAAAGAATGCGGAGCGCGAATGTCTCAGCAAAACCTGCTTCCAGACCCTGTGACAGTCAGTGGCTGTAATCCTTTTCGAGTTCCCGAAGGGAAATTGCCTGATGTGATACCAAGCTGCAGCGGAGTTATCTTCATCCATCTGGTATGTGCCAGTCAAACCTGCAACTTGTGAAAACGGGCACAGAGGTAGCCGCAAATCTGTTCAATGGAAAAGCCGCTGGCAAACTTCCCCTTCATGACCGAGTGTGAGATTTTGAGAAAGGTTTCAGGGCAAAATAAATCTTCTCAAAAGTCTGCGGATGCCTTCCCTGAAATGACGGGCTATGTTTGCCCACTGCCCCGAGTGCGGCGCGAAGAATGTGATGGCGCCGGTGGTCGTGGATCACGTGGCACTGCCGGTGTTGCAGATCGTCGGCTGGCGGGATTAGCCACAAAAGAAACAATGTGCTGGGCAAGGTCACCGCTCGGGCGTTAGTTTCAGATGCTCGATTATGCATTATCTGAACTCATTCAGACCGCTTTGTCATACCAAAACCGGACGACTGGCGATTGAGAGGTATGGACTCCCACCCTTCATTGACTCATCGTGTCGCCGTGAACCCGATTTTCAGGCGACGTTTCCCTCCATTACTGCCCTCTGTCGTGGCAAAATGTTTGCCCCTCGACTGAGAGAGGGTGATGCTGTTGCTTACCTCACCGTCAAAAGCCGGTATCCGCCTGAGCCGTTTCATCACTGGCGACTGGTCGCCCTGCTCCGCGTGATTCGTCGCTTTGATTCGCACCGTGACGCGGCAGGCTGGTATCGCGGGCAGTCCGTACCGCTCCCGTCAAATTGTCTGGTGGAAGGAAATGATTGTCTGCCCTACGAACTGACCGCCGGGCCGAGTCCGCCCGACCGGTTTGGTGACCCGGCAAACACTGATGAGGTTTTGAGGAAATGGGATGCGAGTTACAAATTGCGGATGCGAAAGCACGGAGTGTTTATCGTGTGTGAGCGTGAGTTTTTTGAGCCGAACCAGCCGCCAATGATAACCAGTGAATTGATGCTCGAAATCTTCAGGAGAACTCCCTCAACACAAACTCCACCCGGAATCAGCGAAGAACAGTACAAGGCAATTGCGGCTCTCGCCGGCCACCCATAAAAGGAGGTCCTTCGAGTTCCGAGTGAGTTTTTCACTTCTCGTGAAGCTGAGACAGGGGTAGTGACGGAGGTGAGAAATAATATTTTCGGCAACTGGAGGATAGAGAATGAATGGCCCCTGGTTCCCTGCCTATCTCACTTTCCGGTCGGTCTCTTCGATGGCGCTGCCGTAATTGCGCCCGCTCCAGTTGATGCCCTGAACATAGCGGCCCACCGCGCCAACTCGAGCGCCGTTGCTCGGCGCACCGCGTTTGGTGAGTACCCAGATTTTGCCGGTTTCATCACTCAGTTCGTAGGCTCCGAAACCAGCCGCGCCGTAACTATTCGTCACTGTTCCGACAATCAATACTTCCCTGCCACGATAACGCGCCGGATCGCCATTGAGTCGGTTGACCGTAGTTTGACGCGGACAGCCCATCAGAAAGAGGGCTGAAGCAAGCAAAACCAGGGAAGCAAAAAATCGAGTTTTCATATTCCTCCTTCTCAATTGTTGTCAGGTTGTGAGTCGAAATTCGCCGCAAAGGGAACTCGCTTGATTCAACCGCGGCAGCCACGGAAATCAGCGTTGATTTCCGGCCTCGGGCGGCTTGCCACGCCATCGGCTTTCGACCGGCGCGGATTATACACACCCGGTGACAGAACGTCCTGTCTGTTCGGCCAACTGACCAGAAGCGAGCCGTTCTGATGGCCATACATAAAAGCAGTTATGTATGGCCATTGCCGGGAGGGCTGAATGGGGGTAATCTGACCTCGATGAGCGCCAGCGTTAATGAACAATCCGGCTTCAAGGTGAAAATCAGGCCCGCGTGGTTCCGCGCGGTGAGAATTCTGGTGGCATTATCCGCCACCTTCTTTTCTCAATCCTGCGGCAATTCTGATCCCTCGCAATATGCGGTCGCCTCGGTCAGTCTGCCAGACGGACAACCGCTGTACTTCAAGCGCGAAGTGCGCGGCATCACCGGGAACTACGATGTGATTGCCATCTCAGCCAACGGCGACCCCTGCGTGAGTCAGGATGATAAAACGGACTACTGCATCTGCTCTTCAACGGAGCAGGTCTATTACAAGCTTGATGCTGCCACACTGCATTTGTATGGCTCGACGACGAACCGCACCCCTGCGAAATTCCCACTCCAGTTGAAGGTTGAGAATCACGAAATTAACCCGATGGACCAGGAGCGATTCAAAAGAGATTACGCGAAACAAGGGATTAATCGGTTGGACCTTGTTATCAAGCCTGAAAACAGGTGTAAATAATGAAGCGCCTCCTCGCCTTTGCTTTACTGACATCCGTCACCGTCAGCGCCCGACCGGGACGCTGCCCCTGCCGGAAAGCCACAGCCGACGAGAAGACCCGCTGGGGCTGGATTGTGGACAGGACGGTGGACGAAGGCTCGGTCAGGGCGCTCAGCGGTCGCGTCGTGGATGCCAACGGGGGGGCGCTGGCCGACGCGCTGGTGGAAGTCTTCGACCGCCCGGAAATCTGGCTCGCCGAAGACAGCTATCAGAACAGCGGCAGGCAGAAGAGACTGGCCGCCTGCGTCACCGGCGAGAAAGGTGAATTCTGTTTTGCGGGACTACCCTCCGCGAAATATGAACTCCGGGCCAGCGGCCCGCCCGGGTTTGACCCGATGCACGTCATCCTGACGCTCGCTCCGAAAGACCGGCAGAGCAAAAAAGGGAGTCTTGATGTCACGCTGCACGTGAGCCAGTGAGCGCCGAACCCGTCACCGATGACGATTATATCTTGTGGTTTGGGGGGATACCGGAGGCCTCGCCCACCCGGAAAAACGCAACAGCGGCCAGATATGGAGGCCGTTTTCACACTGCGAAAGCGGAAACGATGATGCAGGAGCCATTCACCAAAGCCGAGGCTGAAGAGAAAATAGGCCGCACGGTCAAAACCCTGACCGACTACTCAGGCGTGCCGAAAGGGGCGACCGGGAAAGTATCCCACACTGACAAAACCACTGACGGGTGGCTCGTCGGGATTGACTGGCAGCTTGCAGCTCGCCATTTCGGGACGGAGCCGCGCCCGTTGCGCGACTGGTTCACCAGAAGCGAGTACAACGAATATCTGATTGAGGAGTAGCCGGAGGCGATGAGCGGAGAACCTGCCACAATCGAAAACGCCGCGCCGGTGGCGCTTTCACTCCCGGACATCACTATCAGGAAGGCGTTGCTGTTCCTGACCCTGACTGTCTGCATTGTTGGCATCACGCCTGCTCAGGTTACACAGACACCCTCTCCGGTCATTCAATTCAAAGGGAAGGCTCACGACCCCGACCACTTCGGAGTTGCCGGTGTTGGAGTTGCCGGTGTTTCCGTGCTGATTGAGCGTGACGGCATGAAGTGAACGCTGGAGACCGACGAAGGAGGGGAGTTCCGGGTTGAGCTGCCCGCCGGAGTTTACAAGCTGACCTTCGTGAAAGAAGGCTTCAAGCGCCACATCTGGACGGACTTTGAAGTGAAGGCCGGGGCGAGCTGCGAAGTCAAAATGGAGCCGGGGGGCTGCAGCGACTGCGGCGAGTGGTTCGAATCGGAGCCCGTGCCGGTGGCAGAAGACCGGCCAGTCACGACTGTCCTGAAGTACGAGAACCACAATCAGGTTGATTATGGACCGCTCCGGGTGCGCCGGGTGGCTGGACGAGTTGTGGACGCACACAACGGGGCGGGTATTGAAGGTGCCTCTATCGGGCTGTTTACTGAAAATGGGCACCGCCTGATTTCCCTGTTCACTTCGGACCGTGACGGGCGATACAACTGCGGCGCACTGCCCCGTGGCCGCTACCGGCTGGTGGTGAAGGACAGTCAGAGAGTTCTTTGCGTGGCAAATGTTCCTGTGAAGGTAGTTGGATGGCCGGGGTTCCGAATTTTCGGAACGCGCCGGATTGTGGTTCACCTGCGGGGCGGCGGTTACGACCAGTGCAGCTATGCCGACTTCAAAGACGATTGATGCAGACAAACAATGAGCGCTGAACTTGCCACAATCGAAAACGCCGCGCCGGTGGCGCTTTCACTCCCGGACATCATCACCCGTGAGGGCAAGAAGACCTCAAAACGATTCATTGAGTTCTTCGCCGCAAAACACAGAAACCAGAACACCCGCACCGCATACACGCACGCCGTCGGGCTCTTCCTCGACTGGTGCGAGGAACGGGGCGCAACCCTCCAGAGCATCGAGCCGCTCCACGTCGCGGCTTACATTGAAAAGCTCACGCGGGAGCGAGCGCCGACGACCGTCAAGCAGCACCTCGCGGCCATTCGGAAGATGTTCGATTGGATGGTGACGGGCGGCATCATCACGATGAACCCGGCGGCGAGCGTCGAAGGCCCGCGCTATTCAATCAGGAAGGGAAAGACTCCCGTCCTCCGTGTCGAAGAGATGCGCGGCTTCCTTGAAAAAATGGATGTCTCTTCGGTCATCGGATTACGCGACCGCGCAATGATTGCCTTGATGGTGTACTCCTTCGGGCGAGTCGGTGCGGTTGTCAAAATGCGGGTCCGGGATTACTTCCCGAAGGGGAAGCGCTTTTTCATTCGGCTGCACGAGAAAGGCGGCAAGTACCACGAGGTTCCCGTTCACCACAAGGCCGAAATCTTCCTTGATGAGTATCTTCACGCTGCCGGCATTGCCGGCGAGAAGAATTCACCACTTTTCAGGAGCGCCGGCGGCAAAGGCCGAGACCTCACAAAGAACGCGATGAGCCGGATTGATGTGTGGGCGATGGTGAAGAGGAGAGCGCGGGAAGCAGGAATCAGAGAAGAGATTTCGCCGCACTCTTTCAGAGCAACGGGCATCACGGCATATTTGGAGAACGGCGGGACGCTTGAGAAGGCGCAGCAGATTGCAGCTCACGAGTCGGCATCAACAACGAAATTATACGACCGGACGAGCGACACCATCAGCCTTGATGAAATTGAACGGATTGCGATTTGATTCTGAATTCAAAAACGGCTTGTATCTGGCTCTGCCAGACCCGGTGCCGGTGACTATTATATTGGGGATACCGAAGTTAAGGCCCCTCCCGGAAAAGCGAAACAGAGGCCGAATACGGAGGCCTTTTTCTGATGACCGGCTGTTTTTTTTCACTTGTGGTTATGTCAATGGTTCGGACAGAATCAGGCGGCGATAGCGCCGTAAGCCCTGAGTTCGTCATAGCAGGGTTGATTTTTTACCCAGGTCGGGTCGAGCGCTAACTTCTCGATAAATAAATCGAGCAAGCGTTCATTGAACTGGCGTTGTTTCCAACTGGCCATCGAGAAGATCCGGGCCGCATCGCCTGGCGGCACACAGAGTTCTTCGGCACGCACCAGATTGAGCGTCGCGAGGCTCGCATTGAAATGAAAATCGAGCGCCGCCGCATGGCGCGCCTGGCATTCGGATAGTCCGGTGAACTGCTTGCTGTCGCGAAAGAGAAACTCGATCTGGAAACGCGCCCTATAAAACTCCACCAGCTGGCGTCCGTCCAACCCCAGGTCGGTCGCCGCCAGAATGATGTAACGCGGCCCGGCCGGGTCTTTCCGATTAACGAGGACGACCACCCGCAGTTTCCGCTTGAGCGACCGGTGCCAGACGATGGCCGTGTAGAGATGGAGATGCGCTTCGTCTGCCAGCGTCCCGAGGTCCTCAAACCGGCTCAGGTCCTGCCAGTTGACCTTGCCGTCGTACTGGCGCTTGCGCCCGCGCCGCCGCGGATGCGGTTTGGTGTAAAGGAACAAACAGTCGGCATCACAACGCAGTTTGGTGATCGGGTGCAGTCTGAGACCGACGACTTCGTCAATGTATTTCTGCTTCGCGAAGTAGCCGTCTACGGCATGATAAGTGACCTGCGCTGGCAACCGATGGCGATGCTCGCGTAATTGTTGCCGGTAGAAATCAATCATAGTCTCATCCTTCTCTGGCCTGGTCGCCCGGGCGGAGGCCGGCGGCGTTTGCTCAACCGCCAGGGTGAAGGCGCACCGGCGTGTCACGTCAACCACCGCGAGGTTCGAGATTTCCAACCCGCGTTCGGGCCGTGAGTGGCAACTATTGAAGAAGGATCCCAGCCCAAAGGTCTGCTTGCCGCTTTTGGGAATAAAGGATGCGTCCTGCGCCGAGATCATGACGGAGTCGGCTTTGAGCGCCTCCTTGATGACGCGCTGATGAAAGTCCGGCCAGTCAAAGGCACGCCGGAACTGCCGTGCAATGGTGCGTTCGGAGTAGTTGCAGTAGCGACTCAGATTCCGGAAGTTGACGCGCCCCCGCAACACGAGGATCGTGGCAAAGAGGGTTTCAAGGAACTTCTGCTGCGGTTGCTTAACCGCCGGCATGTGCGTCAGGATATCTTTGACAATTGTCATGGGCCATTAACTGTTGAAGGTGGAGTTGGACACTCACATTCAACCAGTTCCTGGCCCATTTTTCTAAATCCTTTCGCTCAAAAAATGTCCGAAGTATTGTTATGTGTAACTATTTCTTTTGCGGGTGGGGGACAGGTCGGCCAGATTTTTGCCCCCATAAAACCGCAGAAGGATGGCGATTTTTTCGAGCCCGAAATCTTCGGCCCGGTCCAAAGGAGTCATCAAATCATCAGCTACGGCATTGACATCAGCCCCGTGTCGGAGGAGAAGTTCAGCGCAATCGAAATACCCGCCGAAGACTGCCCAATGCAAAGGGGTCTGGCCGAAATTATCGAAGCCACCTGGATTGACCCCGCTGAGCAATAAGCGCTCGGCTTCCTCCGCATCCGACCTCTTCACCGCGTCGTGTAAAGGGTGATTGTCCATCAGACGTGGCTCAGCTCATTCTCCACGAGTTAAGACCGCGGTTCCGGTCCCTCATCAGCATCGGCTATCACCGGGTGTCCCGGCCTGTGGACCAGAATTGCATAGGGCTCATACTTCCGCTTCTCAGCCGAGGCATTCGCCGTGAACTCAAAGGCGACCCCTCGCCCAACGTCATCATAATAATCAATCAGGACCCCGCCGCTTCCGTGCGCAAAGTAATGATATTTTCTCAGCCCTTCGTCTTTCCTTTGAACTTCAGCTAGTGAATTCCCGGTCGAGAGCCCTTCGGGAGTGGAAAACCGCGAGGAGGTGACAGAGATTTGGACCACTTTATCGTTCTCGTAGAAGATTCGCAGGTCGTCCTTGCCTGACGACCAGTAATCCCCTTTCAAACCCTTACGGACTGCATACGTACCCTGTGGCTGCCTGAGCAGGCTGTGGACCGCCTGCCGGTCGGCACCAATCTGCACCTTCCCTATCCGACGGCCCGGCTCAATCACGTAATCCTGTGCTGACTCCGAGTTTTGATTCGGGCTGACTTCTGTCACCGGAGTCGGTGAGGAGGAAGACCGGTTTTTCTGGCGACCGGTCTCGCACGAGGAAAGTGATGGCGAGACAACCAATATCCCGACGACAATGACGAGCGAATTCTTTACTTTGCTGAAGAGTTCCCGCATAGCAATAATGCCTCCGGCTCTTTTGGATTACACGCGCTAACGCTCATCAAGGGCTTCATTGATTTCCTGCTCTGTGATTCGAGCGTACTGCATTGAGTACGCAGCATTCCTGTGGCCGAGTACTCGCTGGACGGCAGAGATGTTCGTGATCATCAGATTGATTATAAAAACGGCGACGATCATAGGGTGTGTGGCGGGCGAAGGGCAAACGCGCGGAAATAAAAAGGCGGGCCGTTGATGACCCGCCGGTGCAAAAACAAACTTGAAAAAAACCGAGTGTTCACTGACAAGTGTGGAAAAGCCGGAAAAAAGTTTCGCCTCAGATCCGGGCTGCTTCTGATTCTCGCCACGCCAAGTCATTCGGCCACTCCGCAAGTTCAGCATAAGCAATCGTTTATGAGGATGATTTCGGTTGTCTCCGGCCCGGGCTGTGTGTTACAAATCGCACCGTTCATCACGGCGCTCTTTATCAGGAGAAATCTACCTATGAGCAGTCGTGACTCCGCCGATCTGCGGATCAGTTCCAACGTGTCGGCGATTCTCAGCGCATCCACCTTCATCCGCCTCTCCAGACCACTGTTTCTGAGCCGCGTGCCGGCGGGCTGGCCGGCGCAGTCAGAGCATTACATCGAAGACAGACTCGACCTCAACAGCCACCTGATGAAACACCCCACCGCCACCTTCTTCGCGCGGGTCGAGGGCGATTCGATGGTCGGCGCCGGCATCCACGACGGCGACCTGCTGGTAGTGGACAAGGCTGAAGAAGCCGGTGACGGCCACGTCGTCGTGGCCAGAATTGACGACGAGATCTGCATCAAGCGGCTGCGGATCATTGACGGCGGGGTCTGGCTCCATTCGGAGAACCCGGAATATCCGCCGATTGAAATCACGTCAGAGATGGAATTTCAAGTGTGGGGCCGGGTGATGTACGTGATCCACAAGCCGTGACGAGGTGCCGGGGGATGAACTGTTCCATCGCACTGGTTGACGCGAATTCTTTTTACGCTTCCGTCGAGCAGGTGTTTGACGCCTCGCTCGTCAACCGCCCCGTCATCGTCCTCTCCAACAACGACGGCAATATTATCGCCAGAAGTAAGGAAGCGAAGGCCATCGGCCTGAAGATGGGCGAGCCGGTCTTCAAAGTCCGGAAGCTGATCGAGCAGCACGACGTGCGGGTCTTTTCGAGCAACTACGAGCTGTATGGCGATATGTCCCGGCGGGTGATGGAAGTCCTCTCCGACTTCTCACCCGAAGTCGAAGTCTACAGCATTGATGAAGCCTTCCTCTCGCTCGAATACTTCGTCGGGATGAGGCCGTCGCGGGGCAGGACGCTCACCGAACAGGGGCACGCGATCCGCGAGCGAATCCTGCGTTGGACTGGCATCCCGGTGTCGGTCGGCATCGCCGAAACCAAGACGCTGGCGAAGGCCGCCAACCATCACGCCAAGCGGTCGGAGAAAACAAACGGCTGCCTTGACCTGACCGGCTCGCCGTATCTCGACCTCGCGCTTGAGCGCCTGCCGATTGAAAACGTGTGGGGGGTCGGTCAGCGTTACTCTCAGCTGCTGCTGGGCCACGGCATCGGCAACGCCCGCCAGCTCCGCGACGCTCCCGATGACTGGGTACGCAATCAGATGACAGTCGTGGGCCTGAAGACCGTCCACGAGTTGCGCGGCATCCGCTGCCTGCCGCTCGAACCGGCGGCAGCCCTGCGCAGGAGCATCACGGTCTCGCGGTCGTTCGGCGACCACGTCGAATCACTCAATGACCTGCGCGCGGCGACGGCCTTCTACGTCTCGCGGGCCGCTGAGAAGCTGCGCCGTGAGGGGCTGGCGGCGGGACTGATCAACGTCTTCATCGAGACGGACCGGTTCAGGCCGGAGCCGCAATACAGCAATTCAATCACGATGGAAGTTGCGCCGAAAACTGAGGCCACGCCCGAGCTGCGTGAGCTGGCGTTCAGAGGGCTGGCCGCGGTCTTCAAACCGGGCTATCACTACAAGCGTGCCGGCGTGCTGCTCAGCGATCTGGTGCCGGCAGCCACGCTCACGCTGCCGCTCTGGGGGCGTGAGCAGAGCGAGCGGATGAAGCGGCTGATGGAGGCCGTTGACGGACTGAATGAGAAGTTCGGCAGGGACTCGGTCAGGTGCGGGATGTTTGCGCTCAAGGGCAGGTGGTCAACGCGCTCCGGCCAGCGGTCGCCACGATACACGACGCGGTGGGATGAGATCCTGCGGGTGAAATGAAAGCGAAAACTGAATTGATTGGTTGGCATATTTTGACAAATTTTGCCAAAGCCCTTATTCTGATCGGGAAGGAGTTTTTACTATGGCGACGATGAACATCTCACTGCCCGATCCGCTCCGCGCCTTTGTCGAGGAGCGCGTAAGCGAGGACGGCTACAGCACGGCCAGCGAGTATTTCCGAGAACTGGTCCGGGCCGATCAGAAGCGGAAAGCTGAGGAGAAGCTGGAGCAGCTCCTGCTCGAAGGGTTGAATTCCAGCCCGGCCAGGCAACTGACGAAGGCCGATCTGGATGAGGTCCGCAAGGTCGTGCGGCAGCGCATCGCGGGGCGAAAGAAGAACGTATGAACGTCACCCGCCGCGATCAGGCGCTGGCCGATCTGGCCGACCTCGCCTTTTATCTTGGGCAGGATGACCCTGATGTCGCCGACCGCTTTCTTGATGCGTTTGAGGCCGCGGCTGAACGGCTGGCTCAGATGCCCTACATCGGCGTGGCGCACCCGGTGAAGGCCCCCGCGCTCTTCGGGCTGCGCCGGTGGCCGATCAAAGGTTTTGAGAAGTGCGTGATTTTTTACCTGGTCTTCGAAGACAGCATTGACATCGTGCGCGTGCTGCACACCTCGCGCGACATTGAAAACATCCTCGCAGAGAATGATGAATGACGGGTATGGCAACGATTCCTTTACTCAAACTTTGCGTCTGATAAGGATAAACGTACTTTCCTACCTCCATGACTCATTCCACCATCCAAGCCACCAGCCACGCACGAAAAACGCCGCCAGCCTATTGATCGCAGATGCAACACCCCCACGAAGTTCCAGCCACCAGCCGGAATGAAGAGCGTGAGCCAACCACTCGCATCACACTGCACCAGCAGCCCCGGCCGCATTAAGCGGCGACTGTCCGGTCCGACACGACTCGCGGAAGCAATTTCATAATCTCCGCATTGCGTTCTACCAGACGAAAGCACTACTACAGTCAGTGCAGTAGCACCGGAAGACAGCAAACACAAACCCCTCCCTGCCCCGAGCCAGTCAATAATCTGGCTGGGTCGTAAAAACTCGGACGTTATCAGACTCTGGTTACAGACCACATTTAATCAGATTGACTGATTTTTCTCTTGCTTCAACAGGGTTCAAACTGTATATTACCCCTGCTTCCCAGACGGTATCGGGGAGCAGAAATCACAAGGGCTGCTGAGATTAACGGGGCATTCTCAGCAGCCCTTCTGGCTTTTATCCGAGTCGTGCTGCTTGGATGATTACCTTCTGTAACACTGTCTGACTATGCCCAGACGGCCATCCTCTCGAACGGCGTTCACATATAGTACTTGTACTTTGCTTCTGGCTCGCCATCCACCTCTTTAAGAATATCTCCTACGAGTCTTGAGAAGCGCAGCGGGATTGGCATCAACCCCGCGTAATTGGCCGAATTCCAGTTCATCTTGGTCAGGATCATGATTTCGCGCATCAGTTCCTTCCTCGGCGTGTCACCCAAGTGATCGGCAATCTGAAGCGGAGATGGTACATGGCCATGCGGGTATTCGCCCAAGTCTGATAAGTATCCACTCGTATATAAATATGAAATGTCGCCGACTGTGAATGAGGTTCCTCGTAATGGAGGATATTCGCCAGCGCGAACCAGACGGACGTCGCTTGTCGGATTTAGCGCGACCAGATCATACCTGTTGATTGACTTGAGCGCGTCCTGAAAGCCTTCCAGCTCATCCGGCTCGTACCTCGAAGACTTATATACGACCACTTTTTTAGGAAACTGCTTTCTTTCCTGATCGTATCTTTTCAGCACCATCTCAATCAGGCTCTTCGACATTTCGGCAGGCAGGTGCGGAGACTTCCCATATTTATCCTCATCCCACTCGAAGTCGTGCCCCCTCAGAATCAGCCCTTCGCCATTCTCGTCAAACGCCTGAGCGACGCTGGTTCGCAGAGTCGAAATCGATCCCAGCGGCCTGAAGAAATTGATCCCGATAAAACAACTGGAAGGCGGCAGCCCGATCGGCCCCCAGGGAAGACCGTCAATCTTGAAATACAATCCGGTGAAGATATTCCAGGCGACCTTTGATTTGTGGTCGAGTTTCTTATCCTTTCTGGAAACTCCCGCCGCCGTCGTTTCCTGAAGTATCTGGGTCGGCTTCTGGAATTTCATCGCAATCGCCTTGAAGGCCCGGCGCAGATCACGGTGAACCAGGCCGACCCCCTGCTCCATATACTCCACCACGCGGCAGGCGTCGTAGAGATCCCTGGGGAGGACCACAGTAATGTAGTCGAGCGGGTGATCCTTGTCCTTCAGCAGCGCCATTTTGTCCTGAAGCAGGCGCAACAGCGCTTCGAACTTTTGTCGCTCTATTTTGATCCTGTTGATCTCGCGCTTCTCCTGCTGCGTGATCGGCTCGATCAGGTCAGCTGTCATCCGCAAATCACACCGGAACCCGGCTCCCGCGCTGCACCCTGGAAACGGGGCGTGCTTATGCTCAACCTTCCCCTCTTTGTCCGTCACGTCGCCGTCAACCCCTTCGGCGCAGGACTGAAAGAATTCCTGCGCCTTTTCCACGCCTTCTCCCGTGCCGATGAAACCGATGTGGACCTCCTTCTTGTGGCGTGAAGTGTTCAGCGACCGCGGCCCGTAAAGGGCGATGCCGACCTTCGGATCGGAATGAGTCTTACCATCAGCAAAACTCAATTCCGGCTCCCGCAGCCAGAAAGTCGAGATTCGCGGCACGTCCAGCGGGAGCGGGATGATTTTAGAATTCGTCTTCGTACTCCTCGTCTTCTTCCGACTCGTCTTCGAATTCATCCCAGTCCACCTCCTCTCCTGAGAGCGCCGCGGCATACTCCGAGATACTGAAAAGATCGTCACGGTAAGTCTCATTTCTGAATGCCTTGAAGTCGCCCGGAATCCCCGCCCACTCGACATCGAACTTCAGCAACTCGACGCCGATCAACGCAGTCTGTGACCCGAAGTTCAGAATTATTCGTGGCTGGCTTTGCGAGAGGTAGTCGCGCCAGAAGACGACCTCGGACAGGTAGCCCTCGTTGTACATTCTCGACTTCAGCTTTGTCACTTTCGGCCCGACCTCTTCATGGGACAGCGGCTGTTCGCTGTCCAGCGTCAGGTGACGCTCCGGGCGAATGGACAAACCCCACTGGAGCGGAGCGAACTGGTGGAACTGAAGTCTCGCCGCCCGGTGCCACCAGAAATCCTTGACGATCCCCGTACTTCTCGTAACCGGCTGCCAGACGACCTTCCGCTCCTGCCGGTCTCTGTTCATCGGGCGGTAGCGTACCGTGCGCTCCTGCCCGAATTTTTCAGCCGGAAAATAAAATCTCCTGTGATCAGGGTCGTAACGGATGCCGATCCGGGACGTGTACTTGTACAGAGAACGGTTGAGCAGGTTGATGTACCTTCTTTTTCCTTCCGCCTCCCGCCACATCTCCACCGAACGCTTCCAGTCGGGCCTTTCTCGACTCGTATCAATCACGTCGCAGAAAGGGTTATCCGGCTCCCGAAGATCGTAGAAGCAGAACAGCCGGTTTTCACGAATGATGAAAGGACAGAGGACATGGAAGTCGGCAGGGTAACTGATGGCTTTTTTTACTTTGTCCTCTTCCTTGTCAGTGAACTTGCAGGGGGCTGAAAAAATGAGTTCTGGGAAATGGGTGACCGGGATCACGGTGCTGTGAATATTTGTGTCCCTAACCAGCTCTACCGACCTTTTGACGGGCTGATCGAGTTTCGGGAATTTTACCGCCGCCTCGTGATCCGCTTTCATCTTTCGCATCACTGCCACCGTATACGTAAGGAGCTGCGTGTCAACGATCTTGTGGTGAGTGGGGCAAAGCAGTACCAGGTTTGATTCCTTGTTGCGGTCTTCATCCTTCATCGTAAAGTTGCCGCGCGGCCCCTGCCGTTTCTCCCCGACGATATGTGCCATCTCGCCTGTTATTGCCGTCTCTTCGTTCCCGTCCCCGGGTTCCATCAGTTCCCGACGGCATCCGGGAAACGCACAAACGCCTCCGCTCTTCATGAACAGAGCCTTCATTTCGGGCTGTGAGATGTTGCCACTCATAATCCTTCCGAGCCTCGTTCTGGTTTCCTCCGGCACTGTGGGTCAAGGCCTGATGCGCATTCAACAGGCCTGCGATGCTCAACTCCGCTTCAGGACCGTCCTGAAGATCTGACAGCCTTTCTCCGTCACAGGTAAAAGAGGCTGAGGCGCGGCAGCCTGTACTCTTCATACAGCTTGGCTGTCGCTCGCCGCCGCGCCGTTTCCTCGAAGACTTCCCGCTCCATTCGCGTCTCGTAGCCGCGCAGTTCGACCCGTGCGGAACTCAGCATTGTCTCACAGTCGGCAGGCCCGGTTGATTCCCAGAGCGCTTTCGTGATCGCGTCTTCGGCAGCCGCCAGCCTGTTTGCGATCTCATCCGGCCTCAGCTGCTCGCCGGAAATGATCCGGTCGTGCAGTTCGCCCAGTTCCCTGTCAACGATACGGCAGGCGATGTGCAGCGTCGTGGTTCCTGAAGACGTGGTTGCGACGGCCTGCCGTATCGCTTTGCTGGTTTCGGCCAGGAAGGCGGCGAGTCTGGCGGTTTCTGCTTCCCTTCCCTGTCCGGTCTGCGAGGAAACATGGTTCGACCCGACGTCGACGGAGTGACGGGACTTTTTCGTAATCACCCCATGTGCCCGCAGCAGGTCGTATGTCTCGCGCTGCGCTACCCGGGTGGCTTTGGGCAGGGCATGATTGAGAAACCATTCTCTCGTGCCTTCGTTTTCGCGCCTGACGGCCGATGTTATCTCCGGCTTCAGTTCGGTCACGATCTGGCGGATCAGCAGGGTGACCAGTCGAAGATCCGGTCCAGACTGCCGGGCCGAATCTGGCTGCGGGTCAGGCTGGGCGGGTGGCCTGATTTCAGTGGATGTGGGCGGGTCGGATCGCTCCCTGCTGGACGGATCTTCCTCCCGCGCGCAGGCGCGGGGGTAGTTATAACTCTCTCGATTTTTCTGAGGATCCTCTTCCTTAAAAGCTGTTCCATTCTGCGGAGCAGGAGAGTCATCAGGTGGAGCAGGAAGAAGGCGCAAATTTTTTTGGCCCTCGCGCCTGCGGATCGAAGCCGCAGCTCGGTTGAAAAAGATGCGGATGCCGATCCCGTTTTTGTGCGCGACGTAGCCGATCACACCCTTCTCGTGCATCCACTTAACTGCCTTCGAGAGAGTGGAATTTGAGACGCCGGCCAGCTTTCGCAGCTGCTCCCAAGCGGTGATCACTTTCCCGTCTGCGTCGCCGCCCGTGAAGCGCAGCACTCCCTCGCGCTCCCATAATTCAACGGGCGCGCGTTTCATCCGGAAGTAAATCGCGGGCATCAGCGCCGTCCGTCCGAGCGCCTCGTCTGAAGTGACCGCGTCAATGATGTCGTTGTCGGTGATCGTGAATCTGGCCTGGTACTCGTCCGGGGCGAGTGTGGTCTTCCGAATAAACTGACTGGGCATGTCGGCTCCTTGTCGGCCTGCGGCAGCACCATCATATGCGGAGAGTTTCTTGACGGGCGAAATGAGGCGGGTGTAACATGCCGACACTTGCTGGCAGATACACCAACACCGTCAAGCCATCAGGCTTACGGGCTGACTGGCAGGCAGGTTTGAGCCTGAAGCGTCTGGTCGCCAAACTTCGCGCTTCGGGCTCTTGGCTTTTTATACCGCTCTATATTTTCTCTTCTTCGGTTTCGCTCTTCCCTTTCTCCGAATCCTTTTCCGGGTCTCGTAATTCAGTAACGGGAGGCACATGGCTATCTCAATTGGAGAGGTTTGTAAATTCCCCTGAACGGAATGGTTCAGACGTATGAACAGATTGATTCAGAGGGGTGAACGAAAATGTTCAGGGGTAGACCTCTGAACAAAACTGTTCAGAGGTCTGAACTGAAGTGTTCAGGGGTCTGCTGTGGAATCTGGGTGAAAATTACATAGGGTGATTCTGATAAATTATATGATTTGCAGGGTTTGTGGTTCAGGCAGGTGAACAAAACTGTTCAGACGTATGCACAAATCCATTCATACGTCTGAATGAAAGTGTTCAGGGGTATACCTCTGAACAAATTTGTTCAGAGGTATGAATAAATCCGTTCAGAGGTATCAGGAATAACGCACTGCACAGCATTCATTTGGATAATTGACAGAATCGCAAAGTTGACAATAATTGTGCCGAGCTTTAACGGCCATACCAGATTTTGTGGGTTAAGGGGAAGTCGCTTATGCAGCAGAACGTGATCGCCGTTGCGAATCAGAAGGGCGGAGTGGGGAAATCCACCACCGCGGCGTCGGTCGCCACCGAACTGGCTCTGCGCGGGTACGAGACGCTCATCATTGACTGCGACCCGCAGGCCAACGCCACTTCGCACTTCCTCGCGCCGGCACAAGTGGCTACGTCAATCGCCGAAGTCCTCGTCGAGTCGGACCCGCACGAGAAGGTTCCCCTCGAAGCCGCGATCGTGACGACCGAGGTCGAACATCTGGACATCGTCCCGTCGAAGCTGCGCTTCGCCAAGTTTGAGAAGGAGCCCTCGATCGCGATCACCCGGCTGCGGAGCAAGCTCTCCGCGGTCAGGTCGGAGTACGATTTCGTCATCATTGACACGCCACCGACTCTCGGGCAGATCCTGACGGCGACGCTGCTCGCCAGCACACACATGCTGGTCCCGGTGGCCGCTTCGCCGCTCGCGCAGGACGGCCTTGACGATCTGCTTTCGACCTTCGAGGAGATCCAGGTCTCGAACAATGAGCTGAGGGTCATCGGCATTCTCTGCACCATGTTCGACAGCCGCACGTCGGTGGCGGCTGAAACCTGCCGCCAGTTGCAGGAGAGGTACGGCGACAGGGTCTTCGAGACGATCATCCATCGCTCGGTCAAGCTCGAAGAGGCCCCCGCATTTCACAAGCCCATTCAGTTGTACGCCCCCAGTTCCCGCGGCGCGCTGCTGTACAGCGAGTTCGTGGAGGAACTGCTGATCAGGGTGGGCGCGAAGAAGGCGAAAGGGAAACTGAGACTCGCTACCGGAGAGAAATAGTAAATGGCCGCCCCGAAAGAGAAGCGACCCGAACGGGTCGCGGGGAAGCGAAAATTCGAACTCCCGCCGCACGAGACCCGCGTGATCACGGACAATCCCGTGCGCGACCTCCTGCGTGAGATCGAACAGGGAGCCGGGGGCGCCGAACCTGTCGTTTCGCTGGTGGAAGTGATGCCGCCGGCGGTCATTGAGGTGCCGCCAGCGCCTCCGGCGGTCAGGAAGGAAAAAGTCCGGACCCCGAAAACCAGACTGTCCGGCGAAACCCGCAAGACAAAGCATCTGGTCGTCGAGCGGGATGCGTCATTCGAGCATTTCAGACAGAAGTACGGCCGGCTGCTCGGCAAGTCCCGTCTGGCGATCTGCGAGGCACTGTATGCCCTCTCATATGGTCTTGGTCAGCAAGAGTGCTTCTACTCTGCCAGCAGGCTCGCCGAGGCGACCGGATTCACCGACCGTTACATTTTCAAACTCGTCGGCCAGTTGGAAGCCTTCGGCTTCATTGAGAAGGTAGAGATCTTCAATACGGCCATCAAAAGAGGGACCACCTTCCGTTTGCATCTGGAGCCCGTCATCAAAAAATCCGAATAACCCTTACCCTTGGTTTCTTCACTGACTCAACGATTCGCCAGACAGATCAGCGAAAGTATGAATTCCTGACAGTTCCGGCTCTGATTATAGCCGTGCGTTATGCAGACGGGACACCCCTGAACAGTTTTGTTCAGACGTCTGAACAAAACTGTTCAGGGGTGTTATAAGAGGCTTGAAGACAGGAGAGCTGCGCAGTCCGCCTGATCAGCTGGCTGCAGGAAACGAACAACCTGCTCCGGTCAGAAGAATAGTGCCGAGAAGCATGCCCCCGCGATGACGGGTGTGGGAGAGTCATCTCTTACGGTCTTTGTCAGGATCAGCGCAGAATCCACTGACTTTTCCCACTATCCAATCGCACAGGCCGGCTGCCGGCTGAGAAGGTCGCTGGTTTCGACTTACCTGCAGGGGCGGGGAAGGGAAGTGAGTGTACCTCTTCAGAAAATTCACAGGTGCGACACGAGGTACAAAAGAGAGGTGTGTCGGGTGAATGGTCTCAGGAACAGGCAGATCCGGGAAAGGCCGACTGCCGGCGAGCGATAGCAGGGATGGAAATATCAGTTCCCAGAGGGCTGATTCGTCCCCCGCGAATCAGGAGCGTCGTCTTCCTGCCCGGGAGAAGATCGCGGAGGTCCTGTTTTTTCATTACCATGGCCCGGCGTGGAACTTCCCGATGGCATTTCCCATAATGAATGTTCTGGGAATACCCACCCTTGCCGGATGAAGGTTAACCTGCGATAATCCAGGCTTTCTCAGGGATTTTTTCTGTTAAGGAGGCGCTCAATGCAGATGATCGAGCCAGCGGCTTTGTCTCATGCCGTCGTTCCGGTCGACGCGAAAGTGACTTCCGCCTTTATCGAAAAATCGGTCTCCGAGAACACCCGGACCGCTTACCGCTCGGCCCTCATCGAATTCTTCCGCCACGCCGGGATGAAGCCGCCGCAGCAGATCGCCCCCGCTGACGTGGTCGCCTATCGCGACCACCTGATCCGACTTAAAAGAAAAGCCTCGACCGTCAACTTCAAGCTCTCGGTCGTCCGGTCGTTTTTTGATTACCTCCGCGGCGTGGGACTGCTCACGCTCAACCCGGCCTCGACCCGGCTCGTCTCCCCGCCGGCCCTGCCGGAACACCTCACGGGCAGGATCCTGACGGGGAAGGAGGTCGGGCTGCTCCTCTCCGGCCCGGATCGCCGCACGACCGGGGGGGCGAGAGATCACGCGCTGCTGCTCGTCTGCCTCCGGATGTCGCTGCGGGTCAGTGAGGTGTGCAGCCTCAGGACGTCCAGCATTCACTGGAGCCACGGACGCTGGATCATGAGGGTCAAAGTCAAGGGGGGCAGGGAACGGACACTGCCTTTGCCGCCGGAAGTCAAACGCGCAATCGACGACTACGTCCGGCTCGACGCCGGCCGCCGGCGCAACCAGCACTGCGACGGCCCGGACAGTTACATTTTTCAGCCGCTCTGCAATTACCGGACGCTCGAGTTCGACCGGGCCCTGACCCGCCGGCAGGTGCGTAACATCGTCGCGCGCTGGGGCGACTACTGCGGGCTCGGCCGGCTCACCCCGCACGACCTGCGCCGGACGGCGATCACGCAGGCGCTCGATCAGGGACTCTCCTACCGGCAGGTGCAGATGATGAGCGGGCACGCCGATCCGAAGACCGTCATGCGCTACGATCACCACCGCGACAACCTCGATCAGAACGCGATCAATTTCCTGAGCTACGGGGATGGAAAAAATGAGTAAGCGAACAAAAAAGAGAGGGCAGGAAGTACCCCGTCCTCTCTCGCGATTGTCACGCTGCGGCCAGCCGCCGGCGTGCCTGAGAGCAGTGGTCTTCATCAAGCTCGATGCCGATGAAGCGCCGCCCGGACAGCCTGGCTGCCAGAAGTGTGCTGCCGGATCCGCAGAACGGGTCAAGCACGATGTCGTTCGGATTTGAAAACGACATTACCAGCGGCAGCAGGGAAGTGACTCACTCCCAAGTCTTGGATTAAGCAGCAGCTCAGGTCTTCCTGCGAATCAATCGATGTCCCTGAAGCATTGCCCCACAAGTATTCAATCTTTCAATCCAGCCGTTTCGAGTTCCAATGACGTTTGCATCATCAAGCAATCTCCATTTTTCTTCCTGAGCGGTAAGCCGGGCAAACTTGTGATAAAGAGGGTAATCAGCAGCGACAAAAGTTTCCTTCCGATGAAGAACTGGAGGATTTGCCGCTGTCGAGTAGTCCCGGACTCCAACTGTAATTCCTTGCAGATCCGCCTGCATACTTGACCTGAGGGTCGGGTGGGGATCGCTGTCAAAATCCGGGTAATAGAGATAGGAGATTTTGGGCTTGTCAGCCCTGAATTTGATCAGAGTTGCCTCCTCCAACCTGCCGAATGCCCTTGAAGCACAACCTTCATAAAGGCGCAGGATGGGATCAAGCTGATCCAAAGCAGAGATGTGGACGTAGAGAGCATTCCCAACAAATTTTCCGATGTGGCTCTTACGACAGGTGTCAGCAATTACGCCAAGCTCGCCAAGACTGAACAATAATCTGTCCGCTGTCTCACAAGCCTGACTATAACTACCAAAAAAACATTTGATATCCTGCTGAATCCCAGAGGGAAGGTGAGAGAACTGAGGCCGCTTCCCAAAGCGTCCCAGCGCAATATATACCAGCATATCCTGCCGGCGCTTCTCAATGAGCCGATCCCACTCAACCGGATCAGTCGCCTGCTGTATCACAGCAAAAGCTTTTGAGTATGAACGAAACTCACGGAGAACAGCATCTTCGACCGGCAGTTCTCCTTTGACTGGCAATCGTCCGCGATCATTGATGAAATCCATCAGGGGCCTGAGCAGCTCTTGATAATCACTGAAGCTCTTGAAGCCGGCCCTGATTTTTGGAGCGACCGAACGGCTGCGGAAGCGCGAGGCGCGGAACGCTTGTGTCTCCCCCTCATCTCTGAAGACAAAGTAAATACCCAACCCGGCGGGGACAGAGTCCACCCCGAGAGCTGAATCGATGTAATTCTTCAGCTCCTGCTGCTCGTAGAACTTTTGAAAAGTATTGCGGCTGGTGACCAGACCGTCACCATAAGCGAAATGTCCCTTGCCGGGCTCGCCGACCAGAACCTGCGCAGCAACGATCAGCACTCGTCGAGCAAGTCCCCAAGCGCGACATAATGCTTCGTGCCGTTCGTGTTCCTGCTCAATGACGTTGATGACGTAACCAAGATTGACAACGTCAGCCGGAGTGAGTTCACGGTCAGGGAAGTAATAAGGATCCCAGCCGCCGCTGGGATATCCCTTCTCCGCAACCAGACTCACGTCGTGGCCGTGGCCACAGCCATAATCAAAGAATGTGTTACCACTCTTGAGGAGACCTGCTTCGAGCGCCAGCCGAACCGGGCGTGACAACCCGTTCCTGACAATCGCTGCCTTGTGACGATGGATCTGAAGAATGGATGCCGAATTCACTGCTGGCCCCTCCCACTGGGCATTCGATTAATGAGCTGTTAAGATCTTCCGTTCATCGAACATCTTGTATATAGTAGCCCTTGTTTACCATATATGCTGTGTGGATTGAAGTATGAATAATCTTGCCGCGACGGGCAGAAAAACTGTCCGCAACAACGACAATGGTGAGCGGTACGCCTTCGCACGCCACGAAACATTCCACCCCAGATTCGGATGGATCAAAAAAGGCTTCGATGCCGTTGCCGAAGACCCTGAGATTTTCCTCCAAGAGGATGCCCACATAAGGCTCGGGGTGGGGAAGAATATGGCGCTGTCAATCAGATATTGGTGTTCGGCGTTCAAAGTCATCAAACAGGGGTCAACTGGAGAGAATACCAGCCGCGGCCACATAACATCAAAGTTTGGCCGACTCCTGTTATCAGAGGAAGGCTGGGATCCGTTTCTTGAAAATCCGGCCTCACTCTGGCTTTTACACTGGAATCTTCTGAAAGCTCCTTGTCTGGCCACTGCGTGGCAGTACGTGTTCAATGAATTCCGCCAAGTTGAATTTTCGAGTGATGATTTGATGAGGGAGCTGCCGGCATACCGGGACGGGCTGGGGATCAGAGTGTCTGACTCGTCCCTGAACAAAGACGTTTCCTGCATTCTCAGAATGTACGTCGAACAACAGCAGCGGCAGGTATCGGAAGAGACACTTGACTGTCCTTTTGTTGAGCTTGGGCTGATTCAGCACGCCGGGGACTCGCGGCACTATGGCTTTCGCATCGGTGTAAAAGCGAATCTGCCCCCTGAGGTTATTGTGGCTGCAGCATTGGAATATGTGGCCTCGATTGACCCGGGGCAGAGAACTATCTCCATTGCAAATCTGACGTACGGGGGTGGCAGTCCGGGTTTGATCTTCAAACTCACCGAAAGCGCACTTTGTCAGGCCATTGAAGAAACCAGCAAGAAACCGGGTGGAGTGTCTCTGACGGACTCCGCCGGTCTTGTCCAGATGTCCTTTCAGGATGCACCGGAAAAGCTCTCACTGAAAATACTTAAGCATCTTTACAGCCGATAACTACGGAGATGCAGGTGAGCATAAAATATCTCTCGTCTTACTTCACACTTAATCGACGCTACTCAAGATCTGTCAATCTGGAGCGCGACTTGGCTGACCCTGACAGCCTGTCAGGGTATGTGATCACCGGGCGCGCAGAGCAAACGCTCAAGCGCATATTTGAGGGGCTGACCGGCCTGCACACTGTCCGCTCCTGGATGCTGACGGGTGTTTACGGAACGGGCAAATCGGCCTTCAGTCATTTTCTGTCATCACTTTGCTCTTCGAGCAAAAGGGAGGTGAGAAAAAGTGCTGAGGCTATCCTCAGGCAAAGCAGAGCAGATCGCAAAATTATCAAGGCATACGATCAGGCGGTCCCGGAGAGGGGACTGGTACAGGCTGTGGCCACTGCCCAGCGGGAGCCGGTGGCACACACCATTACGAGAGCACTGCGCAATGGCGTTTTATCATTCTGGGATGGCAGATCGCCTTCATATTATGACTTCACTCTCAGGCTTGATGCGATTCAAAGACAGCAGGCAAAAGGCAAGACTATCGAGACAGGGGTCATCCTGAAGCTGATCAGTGATATTGCCAAGGCATCCGGAACAGGTCTGATTCTGATTATTGATGAACTCGGCAAGTGTCTTGAGTATGCAGCCCAGAATCGTGGTGTCGGAGATCTTTACCTGCTGCAACAAATTTCAGAGCTTGCTGGAACTGAAGGCGCGCAGATTTATCTGATCGGACTGCTGCACCAGGCTTTTTCTGAATACGGGTACAGCTTGGGGACCGTTGAGCGGAATGAGTGGGCAAAAATCCAAGGCCGTTTCGAGGAAATCCCGTTCACTGAGTCGTCAGCACAGATGGCGCAGCTGATCGGTCAAGTGATCCAACGTGACACCGATGTCAGGCGGGAACGGCTCATCACGCAGGAGGCTGGTGCGTGGTATGGCAAGCTGTCCAAGGCCATCGAGATCAGGGACATCACTTCACAGGTCCTCAGCTCCGCTTGGCCACTGCATCCGGTCGCAGCAGTCACGCTGCCTCAGCTCTGCATCAGATATGCTCAGAATGACCGGTCCCTTTTTACTTTCCTGACAAGCACGGAACCTCACTCGCTCAGGACTTTTCTGGACGAAAGTCGAGCAGACGGAGACCAGATCCCCCTCCTGAAACTTGATCGTTTGTATGATTACTTCGTTGACTCAGTGGGGGTCGGGCTGGCCTCACGCCCGAATTTCCAACGCTGGACCGAAGTCAGAAGTCTGGTGGAGGATCACCGTAATGGGGATCCTGACGAACTCAGGTCATTGAAGACCATCGGCCTTCTCAATCTTGCAAGCGCGACAGGCTTTCTGAAGGCATCGCGTCAGCTGGTTGTTCTGGCGCTGTGTGATTCACCCGGCAATCGTTCCGAGCAGAACCAGTGGAGCAAAGTAATTGATTCTTTGATCGAGCGCGGGTTGGTAGTCCACCGACGGCAGGTTGATGAGCTTCGAATCTGGGAGGGGTCTGATTTTGATATTGAAGCCGCAATCTCTCAGTATCTGGAGCAACAGCGATCCACGCTGGCCGCATTACTTACTGAGACCTGCCCGCTGCGGCCAGTGGTGGTTCAACGCCACAGCTATCAGACAGGGACATTGAGGTTCTTTGAGCGCCGATATCTGGACAATCATACTAATCTGACTGAAGTTAAATGCGACATCAAACAGAGCGACGGGCTCATTGCATACTGGGTTGATCAGGCACCACCGGCACTCGTCCCGGCAACCACAGCTGATCACAAACCCTTTGTGCTGATTCAGGCTGTTCAGGCTGAAACCCTGCGACTGCGGGTGTTGGAAACGATGGCGCTGAAACATATCCAATCGGATGCGGCAGAGCTTCAGGCTGACGGCATTGCGCGCCGTGAGGTGCGATATCGCTTAACCCAGTCAAAGCAGATGCTGGATGAGGCATTCACACAGGTAGTTGAAGGGGGCAGTTCAGTCAGCTGCTGGATTGACGGACAGTCAGAGACTCTGAGCCTGAGGGGGGATTTGAATAACCGCCTCTCCACGCTGTGCGATCAGGTTTATGAAAAGAGTGCGACGCTATGGAATGAACTCATCAATCGCCAGGAACTCACTTCACAAGGAGCAAAGGCCAGAGGACAGGTCATTGCTGCAATGCTTGAATTCCCGGAGACCGAAAACCTCGGGCTGAAGGGAGCGGGGCCGGAAGTCAGCATATATTATTCAACCCTTCAGCGTACCGGTATACATCGTAAGGTTGATGGTGAGTACGGATTTCACGCACCGAAGGATCAGAAAATCAAAGCGGTGTGGAATGCGATTGAGAGTTTCTGCCTGAGCGCGAAGGACAGGCCGGTTAGTCTCGATCAGCTTTACGATCAGCTCCAACGGCCTCCTTACGGGATGAAGGCTGGACTGATTCCAGTCCTCTTGACGGCTGTTCTGCTCAAACATTCGGATGATGTCAGCCTGTATAAAGATGGGACGTTTATCCCTGTCCTCGGGCCGGAACACTTTGAACTCCTCGTCAAAAATCCCTCCCGCTTTGCAGTGAAGCACTATGAAATTCTGGGCTTGCGGGCAGAGGTGTTCAAGGAGCTGGAAGACATCCTCTCAAATAAGGTTACTCTGACACAGGAGATCAGGAATCGGACATTGCTGAGCGTCGTCACTCCTATGCTCCAGTTCATCCGCAGGCTGCCACCGTACACACAGAAAACGAAGAAGATTTCTTCTCAGGCACAGGGGATCAGGCAGGCGTTGCTGGAAGCAAACGAACCTGACAAACTGCTGTTTGAACTGCTGCCTCAGGCCTGCGGGCTGCAACCGATCTCTGATATCGGCATACAGGATCAGAATCTGCCACGGCAACTTCGGATCAGGCTGACGGCAGCCCTGAAGGAGTTGCGGGAGGCATATGACCTGCTACTGACTCAATGCCGTGACTATATTTACGAAGCATTCGCCGTAAAGCACGGGATTGAACATCTGCGGGAACACCTGCGAGTCAGGGCAAGCTTCCTCATTGGTCGTAGTATTGAACCAGTGTTAACGCGGTTTGTTTTTGCCGCAACGGAGGAGCTGGTTGAAGATTCTCAATGGTTGAAGGCTCTCGTGATGGTCATTTCGGACAAGCCGTCGGAATCTTGGACAGACGCTGATGCTGACGCCTTTGAGATCAAGCTTACGGATGTAGCACGCCGTTTCAAACATCTTGAAGCAATTGCGGCAGATGACAATTCATCGTGGACAAGTCAGGCGGAAGCAAAGCGGATATCAATCATTGGCACAGATGGGAAGGAACTGCACGACGTAGCTTGGATTGATGAGGCGCAAAAGGCGCGGCTGGTCAGTATCGCCGCTGACATTTTGGAGAATCTCAAGCTCGATCACACCGAACAGCGTGCGCTCTTGGCATTGCTCGTCGAAAGAGTGTTGAGTGCTTCAAGTGAGAGGGCCAAATCTGGCAAACCCGGTGCCGAGAGAAAGATAGCCAGAGGATGAGACAAGAATGAGACATATCCTTGGAATATCAGGCGGGAAAGACAGCGCAGCCTTGGCAGTAATGTTGCACAAGGAGATCCCTGAGCTGGAATATATTTTCTGCGACACTCAAAAGGAGTTGCCAGAGACGTACGAATTCCTCGGCAGGCTTGAAGCCCGCCTTGGGATCAAAATTCAAACCCTTAGCGCTCAGAGAGGCTTTGATCACTGGCTGGAAGTATATGGCGGTATGTTGCCCTCTCCTCAGGCAAGATGGTGTACCCGGATGTTGAAACTTATCCCCATTGAACAATACATTGGCGATGATGAGGCAATAAGTTATGTTGCCATCCGGGCAGATGAGCCGAACCGGGAAGGCTATAAGAGCAGCAAGTCAAATATCAGGGTGGTCTTCCCATTCAGAGAGAAAGGGATTGATAAGGATGGAGTGATAAGAATCCTTGAGGAGAGCGGCATTGGGCTGCCAGCCTATTACAGCTGGCGGACACGCTCCGGTTGTACTTTCTGCTTCTACCAGCGCAAATACGAGTGGGTGATGCTGGCAGAGAAGCATCCGGAAGAATTCAAAAAAGCGGTCGAGTATGAAAAGGAGCTTCCTGATGGCCGTCGCTATACCTGGAATCAGGGAGAGTCTCTGCTGGAGGTACTTGCACGCAAGGATGAAATTATCGCAGAACACAATCGTCTGCTGGAACAGGAGAAGAAATTTACACCCAATCGTCCGTTACACGAAATCCTGTCGGATATTCTTGATGGAGAGAATGAGCAGCAGGGATGTGTAGTTTGCCACGTGTGATATGTATTGCTTACTCCCCAATGTCAAGTACAGACTTTGCAGTTCAAAAGGCGGCAATTTCAGGCCGATTCGATAAGGATTCAGAGTTCAATCTTCTCTGGCGTCCACAATATGTTACAAACTTCCCAACAGCTCTCGCTCAGGTGCCTCTCCCACTGATGTGGAAGAATTGCAAGTTTGTTTCAACAGCAGCTCAGATTGTTCCAGACAAGTGCGGCGTTTATTGCTTTGCAGTAGATTTTGGACCTCCGTTCCCTGAGCGTATTCACGTCCCACTTTATTTTGGCAAGGCAGCAAACCAGTTTTTGTCAGAGAGATTTGATGACTACCTTAAAGAGCGTCATAAGACGTCAGGGCGAGAAAAGATTGTGATAATGCTCAACTTGTATCGTGACAGCCTCTATTTTTGGTGGGCAGAGCTTCCGAGAGTTTATGTGGATGTCGTGGAAGAACACCTCATAATGTGCTGCAAGCCGCCCTGTAACACAACTGATTACGACAGAGGACGGCATTGGGGAAAAGCATTCGAGTAGCAGTCAGATAAAAGGGTTCCAAAGGAGGTTCTGATGCCAGATTATGTGCCAGCCTTAAAAGGTAAAATGGGTGACTGGACTTATTATGTCACAGTGATGAAGCTGGGGAAGGTAGCGCGCGAATGCCGAATCGCCGAAGACATCCGGGCAAATCCTGAGCTTGAAAATCTTATTCAGCGTGCCCTTCAGGATCGTGTCCAGAAGGAGATGGTCCCTTACCTGCTTAATGAGCCTCAGCGATTTTATGGCGCGCTGGTCGTTGCGGTTTATGGTGGCGAACCAGAGTTCTCTCCTGTCAGGGTTGCCGAACACGAACTGATTGACGACAGCAGTGAACGCGATTCATATGGATTTGGACTACTCCGTTTTGATGGCAGTCAGGTCTATTACGCCCTTGATGGGCAGCATCGTCTGAAGTCAATCCAAGAGGCAATTCGACTGGAACCAGACCTCAGCAAGGATGAGATTTCAGTGATTATTTTAAAGCACGAAGAAACCAAGGATGGTCTGGAACGCACCCGCCGCCTGTTCTCTACCCTTAATCGTCGTGCGAAGCCCACCAAGACAGGCTTGAATATCGCAATTGATGAGGATGATTCTGTAGCCATCGTGACTCGGCGTCTCGTAAAGGAAAATGATAATCTCAAGAATTTGGTTCTGAGTGGCGTTGATTCCATCAACGCCAAGCAACTTTCCCGCTCAAAGAAAAACGATCCCTACATCACAACGCTGGCTGCTTTTTACGAGGCAAACGAGATTTTGCTGAGCTGTTTTAATGATGGGATGGAAATTGACAGCTCGTTTAAGCAGTTTCGGAAATCTTTTGAGGAACTCGACGACTACTATAAGTTCTTGGAGGATCTGTGGGAAAGAATGCTTGCAAAGTGCCCGGATTTTTATGCGGTACTCCGCGGGAGCAAAACCCCGGGTGATATTCGTAAGCGTGTTGACGATGCTGGGGCACCAGTATTTGATGAAAAAGGCAATCCAGTTCCGGGTGGTAATGTTTTTGCACGCCCAATAGGTCAGTACACTATTGCTGATACTTTGAAACTGGTCAGCCTTCATCAGAAGTCACTGGAGGATGCGATTGACACCATTATGGCGAACGTCTCGATGAATATTGATGATGCTCCTTGGGTCAATGTCATCTGGAACCCGAATGATCAAACGATCAAAGGGGGAAAGAAAGAGCGCGCGCTTATTTCCAACTTGATTGCACACGTCCTCGGACTTAAAACCAAAATGGGTGTAAGAGATCTGAAGCAGAAGTACAGAGAGATTAGTGGTATGAAGAAAGTTACTCTCCCGCCACAGGTGCAGTGGTCCGGGAATACAGAATTCACCTCACCAGAAGAAGATTTGGATGGAGAAGAATCAGGTGAGGAAGCAAATAGTTCTGAAAATGCAACTACTGATTCTGTTAATCCCGCCAGCCAATAATTTTCGACGCTGGCGAAGTCACCTGAACCACGACTGATTCCAGTACGTGGATGGCAGGAAGAAATCGTGAGTTAAGCAGGCGACGATGTTACCGCAGATGGGCCAGATCAGGGCACCGAAGTTTCCTCTGAAAACGAGTCGGCATAAATCCGTTGGTGTTTGTTGGGTTTTGCTGCAGAACGTAGCGCCAGAAACATTTAAATGGTTTGGAACATATGGATGACTCAAAAGCACTCATTAAAGAATGGAATAACAGGGTGCTGGTAGCTTTGAATGCTCATTATGATTCAGCCCGGTATTATGGTCGCTTGCATTACATACTAGGCGTCCCGGCAGTGGTGTTTTCAGCCATCGTCGGTACTACAATTTTTGCCAGTATGAATAAAAATACTGATACAACCATCAAATTTGTGGCAGCCGGTTTAGGAGGGCTTGCGGCCATACTTACTACGCTACAAACATTCTTACGTTACTCTGAAAAAGCGGAAAAGCACAGATCAATAGCTACACAATACAGCTCTGTCGGGAAAGAGCTTGAAGTGCTGATTGCCACACAAGAGGAAGTCGATCGGAAAACTCTTGATGATCTACGCCTGAGGCTGGATAAAGTTGACAATGATGCGCCGAGCATACCGGGGTGGATTCGAAACAGATCTCGAAAAGAATATCGATCCTCTCAATGGGATCCTGCAGGTGATACCAAGCCGCCGAATGTGAATTCGTAAAAGCTGATAGCATTGCTGATCGTCATTTTCGTTTGGCCCTTCGGCTGGTATGTTGATTGTAGAGATCCTTCTTTAACTTAACCAACTGGTCAGACATAACATCTGGTTCGACATTACTAGCCCGGAATTGAAAATGCAGCATATTTCCGGGCTCATTCAAATATGGTGGCGCAGAGAAAGGGCGTAAATCAACATCGAACCGCTCCTTACTAAATCATTGTTGATCCATCACGAAAGGAACTCTAATGCATATCAGCTGCGTTTTCGCACCGATGGTGAAAAGCGAATCGCAAGCTGCGGGTCTACCGTGAGTTTGGTGAGAGATGTTCGGCGCTGTAGCCGGCGGCAAGCAGCACGGCGGCAATGGCGTCCGCTGAAGTGCCAATGAACCAGTCGAAGTCGTAATATTTTTCGAGTTCCCTGGGTGCTCCGATGTAGGCAAGCCCTTTAACGCTGCCGCCTTTCATGATCAGGGCCACTGTCTCCCGCATGACTGTAGGATTCGGGGGACTGGTCCCTGTCAGAAGATTTTGTTTCCCTGTGATAGCTCTGTATGGCCGCGTCAGAGGGTCGCTGTCGACCGGCACGGAAGGGTCAAATGTCCGCAGCGCCCGCCCGTTGATAAACGTCCCGAAGTCTTCCACCGGAATAAAATCATCAATATCTATGGGCCAGCCGGCGTCTTCGAGGCCACCGCCGCCGCTGAGGTAGCCGCCCTAGGAGAAGATTCGCAGCAGCAGCTGCGCCTGATCCTGATAATTCTGTTCTCAAAATGCTAACTGGGGTATCGGTGACAATGGAGAAAAATCTTACGCTAAGGGTGACAAAAATGTCGGATAAGCGTAATGGCCGACCAAAGCACAGAGGAGACAAGCCATGTCCTACAGTATATCGACCTTGCTGACCCGCAATCTTCACGACGTCTTCGGTGAAAACGACCCCGCGCGTCGACGCGCGGCCATCGACGAGATCTACACCGAAGATGGCGTGTTCTACGACCCCACTAGCGGCGTCTACCGTGGCCGCGACGAGATCGATCGCATCGCGGGCGTGATCAGGGCGACTCACCCTGACTTTCGATATCAGCCAATTGCCGCGCCCGAGGAATTGGGCAATGGCGGGCGGATCCAATGGGTATCAGGCCGCCCTGGTGAGGCGCCAGCTTACGCCGGGACTGATTTCATCATTGTCCGGGACGGCCGGATTGCCGCCCTTTATCTCTTTTTCGACAAGCTACCCTGAGCTGGACTCTGCCGTGCGGCGAGCGACCTTCTCGAAGCCCTATAAATAAAGGGGATTGACGCGAGCCACAAAATTGTATGGCTTATCGTATGATCTTTCTCGATTGTCACCGATACGCCTAACTGCCTGTCGTTTTCAGAGCGACGGGCAGGAGACATTTACAAGTCACTGACGCGACAGCCGCCGCGCCGTCGTCGTGTTCTGCACATTGCTACCAGTTCAACGATATGGCTGTAATGAGGGAGCCTTGTTTCTGACAGCAATATAACCCCTTCCTTTTGTCACTGGAGGTATATATGGATCAGCCGCTCAATTTGCTCTACGGCTTTGCCGATGCTCACCACGAGTTCAAAAAGAAATACGGAAATTTCGCCACCAAACAGGCGAACATCAAAAAAGTCTGTGACATTGCCAGCTCGAATGTTTCTCCCAGTGAGGAAGAGGATAAGAGGGCCGCAGACATAGTCATCTTTGCTCTTGGTCAGATGGTGAGGGATGACTTTTTAGAAATATATGTTCTCTGTTGCAATGGGCAAAGCACCGGAGGGATGAAAATCCTGCGCGGGATGTTCGAGCGAGTTGTGTATGTACACTATTTCGAGAGGCACCCTGATCAAGCACAAAAGTTGCTGGATTATTATTGGGTGACTGTTCGTAAGAGAACGCGGGCAATGGAAGCAGCATTTCCCGGCCACCTGTCGCCGACAGAACTTGCCGAGTTGGAGGCCAGATATGAAGCAGTAAAGAACCAGTTCGAGACTCCGGTTTGCGATGAGTGCAGGCCAATGAAGTGCCAGACCTGCAACACTGTGTTTGAGTGTGAACGGTGCAAGAAGAAAATCGTCAACTGGAGTTGGTCGAAAGTTGACTTGGTTTCGATGGCAAAAGAAGTGGGGGTGGACCATAAAGTGCTTGAGTTTTGCTACTACCAGACCTTGCAAGAAACACACCCCGGTGCTGAATCCATCTTCAGAAGAATTGATTTAACTCAAGGTACTGAGAGCTTGTATTTCAGGCAAGGCGCACTGGCAGGTGATATGACCAACGTCCTCGCCTGTGCGAATCTGCTGCTGCTTTCATCCTTGGAAGTTTTGAAAAAATACTTCAAAGTTGGGACGATGGAAGATCCTTTGCGGCAGTGCTGGGAAGACTATAAAGAGCTTTGGGTACAACCACTGCAAAGCGAATCATAAAAGAGGGCTAGCTGCCCTTGGATCTCCATCACTCACAAAATGCCGTTACCTTCGGCTTGGAGTTGCTCGGAAAAATTCAACCTGCACCATCCTCAAATAAAAATTTCAGCAGCAATCAGCTTTGAATAATGTAAAAGGGCGTTCAAGCGACACGCCCTTTTACATTATGTAGGGTGCATTTATCGTCGTATCTTATCTTTTGAAAGGCGCAGTAATGACTCGTCCAATCAAACCGACTAACGGGATGCTTTTGCCTTTCCTCCCGAGGCTGATGGTCACCTGTTCCTGGTAATTCGAATTATTGAAAATTTGAATTTTAGCCTGAAAATCGTCAACCTTATCCTTGTCATAATGGGATTGCTTGAGCAGGTCCTTAATCTTGATTTTGGTCTCAGATTTTTTTAGGTCATATACACGCGGCCCGATATGCCTGCCATTGTCTGCGAGAAGCACTGTGGCCTGCATCTGGCCTGATGAGATAATTTTGATCTCATCATCAACCAGCACAGTCATCATGGCAGTATTCGAGGAGTGTGTCGGCACAGGCATCCGAGTTGGCTGGCTTCTGCTCACTTTCAGCGGAACGGGAGAACTGAGCGGGCGGACCGCGGGGCTTGGCGATTTGCTCGAAGCTCGTGGCGCGGCGGTTTTAGTCTGTGGCTTCGATGTCGGCTGTGGTGTTGGTGCGGGTGGCGGTACGTTGATTCTGTTGCCATCACCAATATTCGAATTTGTGACGGAGCCATTGATGAAAGTCGAACGAGAGGCAGGTGACGATTGCTTTTTGATGGACTGCTCCTGCTGTTTTTCGTACTCCTCAATCACTTGCGGCGTGACCTTCTTCAATTTATAACCAGTGGCCGGATCAACATCGCCGTCACCGGAAAATAGCAAGATTCGACCATTTTTCTGCCGCCGATATTTGCACTTCGCGGCGCCAGTAGTCGAGTCGAAGCAACCTTCACTGGTTTCTATTGTTGCCGTTACTGGTATGACCGGGTCCTTTCGTTTGATGTAGACATCATAGCCAATGATCCCGGCGAGGACTACAGCCGAGCCAACAAGTATCTTGATTGTGGTAACACTTGCTGTCATGAGCGATGCAATCAGGCCAACTTTGTGCCATTTCTGGTTGTGATCTGCCTTGAGGTTTTCGTTGTTCATACATTCAGTATCCTCCTTCTTCGAACCCAAGTTACTAACTCTTGTGGCTGTCATTCCACGTGCCGAAAGCGCAAAAAAAAATGCCATTGATGCGCTCGTGTTGTATGACGCTTTTATCTCGGTCGAGGTTGTCCTGTCATTGCCAAACACAAAAAAATAAAAGCCGGACTGATGACAGGCAGTCCGGCCCTCAAGGAATCTTTACCAAAGGCACAACGAAAACCAAAAAGCCTCAGTAGAGAATCCTTGCAAGCCGGACTGGTAATATCAGTCCGGGAGCTTGAAAACAGCTATTCCTCTTTTTATATGGTATGGAATGAATGCGCAGTCGCTTGGAGAAGGAATCAGGAAAGCGAGTTCACTTGCCAAGTGTCAACCGACGAACAATTGCCCCTAAAGCATACCAGGACTGCGAAATCTGTCAACTACACAAAAGCCAAAGAGAAAGCACTGAGAGCGTTGCGCCTCAGTGCTGGTGAGTGATGATCTGATGAGTGTTCTCAGCAGTGTGGTGCTGCTACCATCTTTACGAACACTCTCTGGACTTCATCCTGCGGGCTGTAACCGCGCTGCCGAAGAAACTCCTTGAAGAGCGCTTCACCATACTGCGGCTCCCAGCCCGGCGTCAGGATCTGCTCGCAGTCGGGGAACTCCTTGAGCAGCCCTTCCTCGAAGCACTGCCACAAGGTTGAGAGCAGGAAGTCAGTGGACGGATCGGCGCTGCCGTACTGTCCGAAGAGATCCACTTCCCATAGCATCAGGACTTTTTCGGTCGGGTAATACCAGGCTTGCAATCCGGCAATGAAAATGCGGTCATGGCCTTCCTGTTCGCTGGCCAGCACCTGCCCGATCTCCTCGCCGAAGTCGGTCTGTACAGGTGGAGTCAGGCCGATGGTCAGGATGATGCGGGGGACAAAGAAGCAGGCTTTCACGTGGACGTATTCCCGCACACCTGCTTTTCTGATCGTCAGGCCGAGTTCGCGGTGATTATTGCCGTAGCGTTCCTGAGACCGGTGCCAGAGAAAATAAACATCGTACTCGTGATCCGCTGGCGGCAGTGGCAGCCGGGCGGCGAGCTCTCTCCGCTGCCAGTAGTCATCAATATCTTCTGCCATGTTCAATCCTCCTTCTTCGTGCGTGTCTGCCGAATTCTCTTGATCTGGCGGCTTTCAGGCGTCGCCACGCCGACTGAATTTGCAGGCGGCCATCCCGGCCTTGTAATGGATTTTTCTCAATCCGAAAAGAAGACGAAGGAGTCAATCTCCATGCGTTGTTTGCGACGCTCGAAAGTAATCCTGAATGCCTCGAAAAAGTCGGCCTGACCCAGGAGCGCACTGACTCCTTCCGCCTCGGTAAAGGCCACGAGCAGTCTGACCTGTGTGTTCATCCCGACGATTTGCAGGGTGATCTCGTGAAAGTAGCCGGGGACCGGCTCCCCGGAGATGCCGTAGAAGTTTTTGCACACCCCTGACTCAGGGTCAAGGCCGAGCTTTCGCGCCAGTGAGGCATGAAAGAGCGAAACATCTGCCCCGGAGTCAATGAGTGCGTCAGTCATGACTGACTGGCCCTGGTGGGCAAGTCGAACCCGGATGATGGGCCTGATGATCCAGGGGCTGCCCGGATTCGCCGCGCCGGGGAATTTCTGGTAGTCGAATTTCATCGGCGGCGGGTAATTGGAGCGTAGTAGCCGTCCACAGGGAACACCTTGAACAGGACCACCTCATGGTGGCCTTTCTGTTCGGCAACACGGCTGGCCTCAACCGCGTCCCGACCACTGCCGACAACCTTATTGTCAGGATGGGTAAGCGCGACCCACTGGTTGGCGTATTTTTTGAGTTGTTTGATGGTTTGAAGATTCATCAGAGAGGGCGATCACTGATATTAAGAATACTAGCAAATCAAGGATGACTGTCAAATGATGGTGAGGCCAGAGCTTTGCCTTTGCGCTTTTACGGAAGAAGAAATAAAAAGAGCCCGCAGCTTCGGTTGAGAAGTGCGGGCCGGGCTGAAGCCTGATGACATTCGTTTAGTGTGTCTGATCCTCTGTGCTGGCTTCCTTACTGCTTTCCTCCTGCTCAAGTCTGATTGCCTGCTCCAAAGAATGTCTGGTGTTCTCGGCAGCCTCCTTGAGCCGGTTCGCCCGCAGCTCCAGCAGCTTCAGGTTAAGCCGGGCCAGTTCTATCCTGTCCTCCTGCCGGCGGATCGCCTCGCCGGAGAGGGCGGCGGCCATCGCCAGCCCCAGCAGCCGGAATTCATTGTTGGTCAACCGAACGACATGTTCGATTGCGAGGTCAATATGTGCCATATCTCAACCTCCTTGTGAGACAAAGATCGGTATTCATTACATCGGAAAGGCGAAAGAATCCAATGTGTTCAGCAGGTCGGATGCTCAGCCTGACGGATTGCCGTGAGTGGTGCGGTGTTCGGCTTTGACTTCGCTCCACGGTGCCGGCGTGAAGTCAAGATCCCGCTCGATGGGCAGTCCCCTTGGGCCGCGAGCCGAGCTGAGATCAGCCAAAGAAAAGTATCCCCACTCCTCAGACTGCCCGATCACGTAACCGAAGAAGATAAAGTCGTCGTCTTCCAGCGAGCCTTCGGTTATAAACCACGTCCAGCCTGAATCCGGCGTGAAGAATTTGACATACACGATTGGGTTATTGTTGTCCTCCTGTGCGTACAGGGCAGGGAGCTGCGCGCGCAACTCCGCCGGCAGCAGTTCCATAATGCCTCCTTGTTGGTGGTTGATTGTGATGATTGCTGAAGTGCGGAAGGTGTGAAGGACGCCGGTTCGCATGACGACCGCTGGAAAGCGGCCACTGTCCTCACGGATGCAGCGACATACTCTCAGGCATTCCTGTTTGGAAGCGTAACAGGCTGGAGGAGACTGTCAAATCCAGCGGGCCTTGACAAAAGTGGTATCATGTCTCTTGTACAAGAGACATCTGCTGACTTTCAAGGGAGGCACGCCGTATGAAAACACTCGTCACCGCCGCCGACGTCAGGCACCGCGAGGACTTCAAGGACTTCGTCATTGACGAGGCCGACAAGGAATACCGCCCGGCGCTGCGCCGCCTCTATTTCCTGTGGGAGCAATACGCGAAGAGCTTCTTTGAAGACTCGATGGTCCCGCCCTACATCCTGCTCGCCTCGCCGTCGCTGCCGCAGGCGTTCGGCGATTACAGCAAGGTCAGCGGCTTCGGCGGCCATTCGCAGATCCGCATCCGCCCGACCCTGCTGACGGGTGCGCACCGGGCAATGAAGGAAGGAGAGCGCTACGCCAAGGGGCGGCTGCTCTTCGTCGCCGACGTGCTGCTGCACGAGACAATTCACCAGTACCACCACGAGGTCACCGGCCACCCCGAAGATTCATACAAGGGGCACGGCCCGGCCTTCCGCGACGTGTGCAACGAGATCGGCGAGAAACTCGGCCTCGCCCCGGTACGCGTGGCCAAAGCCCGCGGCCCTGAAAAAGACCTGCCGTCGTGCGCCGAGTGGCCGCACTGCGTCAGGCCCAAAAACTATTATCAAGGAGCGTACATCCCACCGGCGGGGAAGAAAGGCGCGAAAGATTTTGACGATGAGCTTTCAGCGAAGCTTGCCGTGCTCAGGGAGATGCTCAAGGGAGACCGCAGCGGCTCAATCGTCAACCTGATCGAAGCGGCACAGAGCTTTGCCCGCTTCTGGCCGGAAGGGACCGAAGCGGATGCCCTATCACTGCTTACTGATGTGGACGGCCAGACAAAACGAAAGCTGGCCGCCTTCCTGCGGGCGGCGCAGGAAGTGAGTGAAGATTTATAGCACTGATCAACGAGGGAGAAACTTCAATGAAAAGACTGGAAGGTCACAAAATCTCGATCATCTTCCCGAACTCCGAAGCCGAGGAAGCGTTTAGCTCAAGCGTACATGACCCATGACGCCGATTCTTACTCATTTGGCGGGCCGGGTAGCGGATCTCGACCGGGTTTGTCGAATCGGCGGTCAATCAGGTGGTGAGCAGGCGGATGGTCAAGAAACAGCAGATGAGGTTGAGTAAAAAGGGAGCGCATCTGCTGTTGCAGCTGTGTACCCGGGTCTGGGACGAACAGTTACGGGACGTCTTTCACGGCTGGTACCCCGGGTTTGCAGCGGAAGCCGATGGGCAGGCGGCTTAGTTCCCGCAGTTTTCCCAATCTCCTGTTAGTGCTTAACAAGCCAACGCCAGCTTGCTGAAAAATCGCTCAGCTGGTTTCTTCTGGCATGTCGGTACCCACTTGCCCAAGCATTTGGATGTTGGATCAGTACTGGGAATCCAGACTCGTTAAATGGGCCTAGCCACATGGGATCAGCGAACCCGATATTGCCTTTACCATCTGGGTGGGGGAAGGTTTGTTTGAATGCTTCTCGCCACTGGCCTGGAGCTTCCTCCAGTCTCATATTTGCGATCCTGTCTAACACCTCCATCAGGTCATAGCAATCACCCAAGCGTATCAGCTGGAACTGGCCAGTGTGGCTTCCCCGCAACAACAACTGGCCGTTGTGCCTCCAGCCACCCAAGCCTTGGTAGTCAGTCCGCACCATATCAAGCGATCCAGCATCATGCAGCGATAAGGTGAATACCGTGTTGTCGGCCGGAATTATAGCTATACTCATTGCTACCCCCTTAAGTGTTCATGGCAGCAATCAACTTGCAGAAAAGTTTGTTTGTCCATATCCCTCCAGTTCAGCCAGGTTTTCTAAAGATTCGACTTTAGACAAAGCGGGAACCAAAGCTGTTCTGTAACAGACTGGTGTGTTGCCAGCAATTCTCAATTTGAGTTTCAACCGGTACAGAAAAGCAATATGGCGGAACAAACTCTCCATCGTCGGGAATGTAAGCACCCGGAAGACACTGCGGAGCATCTCCCAGAGTTTGGCCTCCGTGCCCATCCCGCGCCACAACTGGCGAAAGAGCTGACCACACCTGCATCACTTGGTTCGGGTGGATGCCGTAGTGCCCCGCGATTTCATTGATCGTGCGTTGCCCTTTGATGGCTTCCAGCGCGGTCCTCACCTTGGGATCGGCGCTATGAGTTTTTCGCTGTTGCTTCATCTCTGCCTCCAGATAGATCAGCAGCGATTGTACACCTTAAATGCCGGCTCAAATTTCGGGGAACATCACAATGTCAAGTCTCAATTACACTGACACTTGCTGTGAAATTACCGAATTCTTAATTAAAAATAATGAGTGCGTAACAGAGAAAAGTTGACAAAATATCAATTTTTCATTATATCCTACGTGCTGTTTTACAAGTTTGCGTGTTACCCCGAGGGCCAGCCCGTGCGCGCAGTGGTATCCACAAACACGTAATGCAATATATTGAAAAAAGGAGGTCTTTGAATGTTCCAGTCAGAAGGGCAAACTTTAAAAAGCGAGGTCCCATGAAACAACCGGCAACACTCTCAAGAGAAGAGGCAGAGCGTAAGGTACATTTGATTCTTGAGCAAGGGGCCGTGATTATATCGGGACACTGTCGGCGAGACTCAATGCGCAAAAGGCAAGTCACAACACTCGATATCTATAACGTGTTGGAGCATGGGATGATCATTGAAGAACCTGCTTGGAGCGATAAACACGGCAACTGGAAATTTACGGTCAAGGGGGCGGATATTGAAGGTATCGCACTGTGTGCCGTTACCGCCATTTTCGACGCTGACCTGACCCTAATAGTAATAACAGTTTACTGACAAGTAAGAGGAGTGGTTAGTTTTCCACTCCTCATTTATCAAGACATTCCTCCTTCAAATTTCAAAACCAAGCTTTGCAGTCAATTATCTGATAAGAAACCAATACATAAAACGAAGGGCATTATCAATACGACAAATGTAATGTTTATTGAGTGGCATTGAACATGCTTATTAAAAAGGGGGCAAAATCCAGCCACTGTATTTTTCTCAGGTCAGAAGGAGTTTTTTCATGAAATGTGATCTTTGCGGGGGGAATACAACATTAAAGACCGGACAGAAATACCATTACACCGAGTCCGGCCTGCATAATGTGTTTCTTGAGAACGTGGAGGTTTTCGTCTGTGAATCATGTGGCTCTCAAATCCCCTGCTTCCGAAGAATTAAGGACCTGCACGACGCGATAGGTCGTGCCATTGCTCTGCAGCCCGCACCCCTTACTGGTTCAAGCTTACGATTTCTTCGTAAGCACCTTGGGCTGAAGGCACGTGCTTGGGCACCTTTCCTGCGCATCGATACCTCCACACTTTCCAGGTGGGAAAATGGTGAGCAGCAGATCGGACCACAATCTGACATTTTGATCCGCTTAATTTATTTCCGGTTGCTTGAAGAAAGAAACGGGCAGAGGATCCCTGAAGCCTTAACGCAGCGAATTGCAGCCATACCTTTCGAGCGCGAAAGAGAACCTATAGTGATCGTGAGTATGGATAATCCGTTTATTTATTCATATCACTGTGAAATTGAAGCTATTGCCGAAAGGTAGCCTCTCTGTCCGCGACAGGCACCTTTCTTTATATGACACGACACGAGTTTTCTCCCACACGGCTTCAGCCTTATCGGTCAGTCGGGTGAGGGAGTACACCACGGTTCGTCTGCATTTAGTGGTATACGTTCTACAGGACACCACGTTTGTGCCCGGAAGTTATATTGACTGTATGTGGCCTGACCGGATTTGAATGCACAAGCCGGACAGGACCGGGTGAGTAAATCTGGCTTATATCCCTGTAACCATGCTGGTTTATTGCATCTCACTTTTCAGCCAGCACAATGCACTTCACGAGAAATCGTGCTTGACCCCGACGCTTGATGTACTCAGCGTGCAGGTGTTTATATGGGCAACCTAGAAAGACTAACATTTCAAGTAGATAAAGTGTGGTTTGATTTTATTTTACTGCCCAAACGTGGAGTATGGGTGGCAGTAACCCCCCTGACCAATCTACAATGCGATTCCATCTGCCGTAACCAGCCTAGTACGCCTGAACTGTATTCATTACCCCCTGACTTGCGAGATCCTCAACAGCCAAGAACGCTGGTCACTTGGCGGGAGAGTGTGGGCCTCTGTAACTCATTAAGCCTTATAATGGGTTTAACCCCATACTACGACCCAAACACAACCGCGCCTGTGCCAGGGGCAAACGGATTTCGGCTGCCGACATGGGATGACTGGTTGATGGCCTGCTTGGCCGATAAGTGGCCGTCACAGGACAAGTACTTTTGGGGGAACGATGAGGGAAGGAGCAGGGAGTACGCAGTGACAGTTGAGGATGAACTGCAATTTCCCTGTGAAGTTCGCACCCGGGAACCCAATTCTTTGGGTATATATGATCTGCTCGGGCTGGTGCAGGAGTGGAGCGCGGATTTTGACGAGGAACGGGACGAAGAGAATACAATTTACCGCCAAACTTTTGGCGGCTCCTACGAAACCCGGGTGCCCATCCTCACTGAAGAGGAGTATGAAGCTATGCCGGAGGCGTCTCGACACCCGTTCCTTGGATTACGGCTCTATGCAGACGACTCAGCGCAACTGCACGCCCTGCATCAACAATCCGTCTCTGCCAGCCAGGGCATACCAGCGGATTTTGAAGATGAAGGTTCTTTGGAGGGAATACTCATTTCAGAGCCCCCGACAGCCTTGTATGCCGATGAATCATCAGCGCCGGAGTCGGAAGCCGGGACGCCTGATGAAACCGAATTGATTGCGGAAAGCCATCCTCCGGCGATTTTATCTGACTCTGTCGCTGATGTGCTCAGACTATGGGGCGTCATACAACCAGGCACAAATTTTGACACCTTGGAAACGGAGTCATTAATTGCCTTCTGCTTCGCCCCCTTCAATTACGTCGTTGCGGATCATGGTGCAGGCTCTGAGTGGCTGGGGCGGTGGGGGACGATCAGACGGCAAATACTTTGTGAGTTCCCGTCCGCTGTCCAGTTCCGGAAACTGCAAAAGGAGCAAAATGAATTGCGCTGGGAATTGATTGAATTGACCGCGAAAGCTTCAGTTCGCAACAATTCAATCCCCCCCTGGGATGGTAAGTTGTCTAGTCTGAGTCAATATCTGACTGCTGCAGGGCATACAGGCAACCATCTCCTTTCTGATCCCTACTTTCCTGAAACGAAAGTTCTTTACTTGGAACTGGAGGAGTTATTATTCAACCGTATTGCTATGGGGCAGGCGTTTGACGACATAATGAAAAACGCCGGGCTGATCAGCGGTGCGGTCCTGATCGGCTGGCTGAAAGAAGCAGGCCTCCAACCATCATCCTCCGGCGTCACGCAGGCCTTGGAGGCAGGCTGCATTTATCCGGTAAATTCAATTTCAGACTGCCTGACCGGGCTTGAGGAATTACAGCAGAGCCTGAAGCAACTATCCACACCTGCCTCAACGGAGTCTCTTCTGACTCCGGCACTGGCACGCCAAATGTGGGTTACTTTGCCCGACCGTTTAATTGCCGCCTTGGAAAGAGCCGTGGACACAATCCCTGACTCTGATGAAGTGACGCAAAGGTTTCTGAGCCTCAGCAGGTCATGCCTGATGTTATTGCGAAGGCTGATCAATGGTAGTGCGGATCAGTCCACATCATCGACATTGCCTGAGACTCAGGGCCAAAACTCACCGCTCGAATCATCAATGATCGGACCAGCCTTAATGGAGACCCTCGATCTGCCGCCGTCTGTGTCATCCTTTTTTGAAAGCTTGGGGGGCATTATACCGGCACAACTTCAGCCACAATCCATTCTCTGCCAAGGTGTGGCAGATGTGGAATATTACCCCGTCCGGCTTTCCGAAATGCTTACTGACTGGGAAAACAGGCTGGCCACGCAGCAACAAAATCTGCAGGGCGAGTTTGAAAAGCTTTCCATGCAGATCAGCCAGTTAAAGGATATTGTCTGTGTGCAGGAAAAGACAGCTCGACTCTCTGTCCTGAGGGACTGGTGGCAGGAGTTGCTTGAAGGTGGAGGCAAAAAAACACCGGCCCTGACATTTCTTGACGGCCTGTTTCCTTGGGCACCCGAATTCATCGAACGCTATAAAAATAATTTGCAGGCGGCTTGGCGACTATCTCAAATCGCTGCTCAGAATAATAAGGCCCATGAAGCAATGGGCCAGATTATGACTGAACTCCTGTGTGACAGCTACACTGACCTGTTCAGCCAGCAGCGCTCTGCGTTCGCAGGCTCGCCCCTTCCATCTGCAATATCGCACTTGCTCGACGTCACACATAAGTACCGCTCTACTCAAGCGCCCGACCTAGCAGAACTCGCTGCCGCTTGGAGAACGCTTGAACAAACCCACCATCAGATACAAAATCTGCTGCCTAAGCTTAACCCGGTTGAGTTTTACCTTTTATCAACCAGCAAAAGTATGGGGAGCGAGGCTGATAGTGCAGAAAGGGAGTGACAATGTCTACGTGTGCGCTGCCAGAGTGGGTCGTAACATTGCAGGTTGAGCATAACCCGACTTTCCTGAAGGATCACTTTAGGAAGGGTGACTTCCTCTCACTGGAAGAACTGATGCGAGCAAAAGCCGGTGAATTAACCATGGCAGTGGCCCAGCGCCTGTGGCTGGCATTGCTGCATCTTGCGGCTGAGGCGCACCGCACGGGAAGAGTTCTCGGAGATTTGGCGCTGCAGGATTTCTGGGTCCAGGATTCAAGCCAAACGCCATTTTTCTCCCTGAAAACAATTGCTGAGTTCGACCCTCCTGCCCCCCCGCCTCCGCCGCCGGACTGGGCAAAGCATGGGCCTGCCGAAATTGTAGACGCGGAGTCTCCTTCCCAGGACCTGTTCAATATTGCCAGTCTGATTTTAAGGCTTCTGGTCGGGGACGACTCCTTCGCTAATGAGAGTGAGATGTTTTCGGTGTTGGACAGGGTGAGACTATTACGCCCTGACCTGACAGAGGAGTTATTGCTGCTCCTGTTTCGACATCTGGAGCGTGAGCCCACACTTCGACCCGGGGACGCTCTTCAGGAAATAGAGTTGTTTGCCTCTCTTGAAAGAGAGTTACAAGAAACCGGGTGGCTTCCGTTTACCGGATTATTTTGGGGTAACTCCGATGCCGGGGTTGCTAAAAGGCGCATGGCTGCCAAGAGTTATACATACCCGGATAAAATTGAAATCAACCAAGATACATTTATTGCACGCCAACTGGCAAAAAATCTTTATCTGCTGGGTGTCTTTGACGGTGTTTCCACGTGTACGTTGGGATCCGGGGGGCAGGCCGCAACAATCACGCAGGATGTTTTTGAGGATCAAAGCTTTGACCAAGCCGCATTTGAGAGTCTTCCCACCGAAGCAGACAGGTTGGAATTTCTTCAACAATGGCTCCAAGGGGCATTTGAAGCCGCCAATGTCAGGATTGCTGAGGCAACACAGAATATTTATGTCAGCGCGAAAGAGCAAAAGCGGCCCGTTGATACTACTCACACAATGCTCACAACAGCGACAGTTGCACTGGTTTCCGGCAACAGATTTTTATTGGGATGGGTTGGCGACTCGCCCGCGTTTTTGCTACACAGGCAATTCTGCATGCCACTGACATTTCCGCACGACAGAGTTACGGAAATGCTGAAGGAGAAAAGGCCGATTATAGAAACCTTTTCGGTGGAAAGAGACTCAGCTGTCACGGAGTACCTAGGCGGAGTCTTTTTTCCAAAAGACCATCTGGAGAAGGATAGTAATGTTACCGTCAGGGAGTTAAGACCTGATTACGTCAATGGAGTCCTGCCTGAAAACAGCATTCTCATGCTGGCCTCTGATGGGATCCTTGATCAGCGGAGTAGTTTATCGTTTCTCAGTTTGCTGAAGCAGCTTTTTTCTGAAGCTATGGCTGCAAATTGTACTGACCCGGTACAACAGCTTGAGAGTTTATTTGGCCTGCTCTGGTCGGGTGCTAATCACAAACAGCAACAGGATAACATAACCTTATTATTGCACCTCGCTCAACCATCACCACTTCAGAATTCGATTGAGGAGAGGGATCCCCTGAGCACTAAAGCAAGGAGTTAGCTATGGCAATTGACTCTGGTACGTTCAGTGTCGCCCCCAGCTTTGACCACTATTTTTTGTCTCGTAAAAACGCCCCTTTACCCGACGGCCTTCAGAAATGGAAGGCTCTGTATAAGCCGACGGATCTGTTTATTATTGCGAGTTGTCACGTCGAAAAATATACCGAAATAGGTCAGGCCGACGTCGTCTTGGTAATCGACGGGAGCGGAAGCATGATTGAGGAAAATCGCTGGGAATGGGTGCAGGAATCACTGCTGAGCCCGGAAGGATTTTGCGGCCAGTTGCGCCCGGATGATCGGATCGGTCTTGTGGTCTTCAATCACGAACTCAGCTATAAGACTGACTCACTGGTGCCGGCAGCAGAGGCCAAGGACGCCATTACCAGATTGTTCTATATGCATCGCCCGGGAGGTCAGACGCGCTCGGAGGTCGGGCTGGAGGCGGGGTTACATCTGCTTAAGAGTGCGGGGCGGAAAGACGCGGTTCAGCGATTAGTCTTTCTTTCCGACGGCCAAAACTATCCGGATACTGACGCGTCAGACACCCAGAGCTACATGATTGCTGAAAAGTGTGGGGCATCTGAAATCGATTTTTATACTATCGGCTACGGCCTGAATTACGAAGAGAAGTTTATGGAGGAGTTGTCAACTCACGGGGGTGCCAATGCTAAAAATGTATCAGTAAGGTCGGTTACGGATGCCACAAAGGAATTTGCCGGGGCCTTTTCTGACACGAGAAAGGTTTTTGCCAAGAATCCTACATTCGTCGCGCGGAATCGGAATGAGGAACTGTTCGAATGGGTAGGCTACAGGATGATTTACCCCGTTATCCGCAAAAACGACAGAGGGCCTTCGCGCGAGGATTGGCGTGTTCCGCTCGGGGGGCTCACAGAACCGAATAATATAGTGTTATTCCATCTGCGTCTTAGAGAAGACCTTATTCAGGACGTCCAAGCTGAGGCAGTCGTCAGTGTGGCTGAATTCGAGTTTTCAACACGCTCCTTAAAGGTTGATCTGACCGTTCATCCAAAAAATGTGACAAGGCCGCTGCCAAACCAGCATTTCCCGGGGAACCCGCAAAGGCAGGTCTTCATCCAGGCAGTTTACTCTCACCTGCCCAATATCAGGGAAGAACTTTGTGAGGTTAAGAACCTGCACCCGGAAAGGCGGCAGGACTTGGTGGCCCTTGGGTTGGAAATTCTGCAAGGAAAGTATGAAAACGATGCAGCCAGAAATCAGCCGGAATACCTTGAGACGCTGGAGTTCTTCAGGAACCAGTCGCATGGAAAGATGCCGACTTTGGAGGAAAGAAATATTATAACTACGAGTACTCGCAGCGTGGGAGATAAAGATAAGAGAATGGCTGAAATTCTTCCGGATACGGCGAAAGTTGTGAAAATAGCGTCTTCTGAGGCTGCAGAAACCGGAACCCCTAGTAATGCTGAAACAGCCACCCGCCAAGCCCATGAGTTCAGGCGCCGTGGGGGAAGAAGGGTGCGAGGATGACTCCGGTCAAAGCCTTTCTTATTGTGGATATGGACAACTTCAGCGCCTTCGAGCGCAGGGTGGATGTTGTACGTCGGCTGGCCCTGGCAATCAAGAGTATCGAAAGCCAGCGCCAGTGGAAGGTCGAGTCTGGCCGCCTTTCCATGAACCAGGCAACAACAGAGGCTCTGGAAGCAGCTGATGTCCTTCCACAATTACAGTCACTTTGCGATTCCTATCAAATCACGATCAATGCCTTTGCCCACAACCGTAAGGAAGTAACTGACCATGACCTGCTTCTTGAAATCGGTGACAAAATCAATAAGGCTTCATTCAGGCATATTGCTGTGATCACGACTGATGCCGCGGCATTTACCTTACCGATTGAGCGGTACCCAGATGTCAGGTTTTTTATTGTGGTGACCGATAGCGAGGTGGGAGATAATGCCAGAAGGCAATTTGCACGCTATCCCAACGTTGAGGTTTCCAGCTTCGGTTACGGTGGGCCTGACAATCAACAGAGACAAGAATATCAAAACAACAAGGTAAATGACCTCGTCGCCGATGAACAGCAGCCGTTGATATCTCATACAACGGCAACTTGGCAAGGCGAACTTCCAGCCGCGGTGCGGGCATTCCTGGAGCAACTGATACGTATCTGCCAGCTCTGTGGTTATCGTACGCTCTGGTCTCCGGACAAGGCATTTTGCGCACAGTGCGGTGGCGGCCTGGGGCTTGCCCATTCCCACTGCCGACCAGCAGGCCCGAACCCTTTTCACCCTCACCGTTTTTTTGCGATATACAGACGAAAGTCACATAATCAGGTGGCCGGCTTGGTGATACTCCCCTCGCATTTACAGTGGCAGCTCGGTGACCGGCGTGCCATCGGCCGCTATGATCGCAGCCAGCCCTCCATGATTCCTATTGACGACTGGCTCTACTGGTTAAGCGACTCAGATCGTAAATTGCTTTCCCGCGAGCAAATTATTATTGCACCATACCCGGACGCGGTTAAGCCGGACAGGCCATCGGTCGCGGAAGAGCATGTGTGCTGGACGCCAAAGGAGAATGTAACTTTAGAGCGTGACGGCCGCAGTGTACAACTGGCCCCTAATCAATCTGTACGATTGGAGATCGGCGACTTATTGCATATTGGCACCACACCGCAGCCACTTTGTGTGCTGCATTACCTTGGCCGTCGGCGAGTGCCTTATGGCTCTGCCGACCCGCCTGAAAGATCTGCTCAGTAAAGAAAGGTGCCATCACTGGGGGAAACTATGAACTGGCGACTTATTGACAGGATTCAGGTTCCGGCAGCAGCAGGATTCTGCGTCGGCAAAGAGTACATCACTTGGAGAGACGACAGAAACCATATCGATATTCGGACCCCCGCCGCCGTTGGCGATGATCGTTTTGTGGTTGATGGCATTTTTTCGGCGGGTGGCTACGGTCTGATTCTGTCGGCTAGAGATTTAGCGTTTCCTTCTCCAGGCCGCAAGGTCCTCATCAAGACCCCCCGTTATCCACTCTCCGGAGGTGATGATATTTTCGAAGGTGCTTCGCGGCTGGGCGGAAATGGCTATGAAAAGATTATAGAATTCCGCAACAGCTTGGAAGATGAGTCAGTTTATCTGGTTGCTTTTGACTCCATTCCGGTGATTCCGGTTCTGCGTAAACGGATCGAAGACTGGAGCCCGCAACTGCTTGGGCCTCACCTGTTTGAGGAGCAGGAATACTGGATCGAGAATGTAGCTCTGCCTTATGAAGGGCTCTCGCTGGAGGAAACTGTAAATAATGAAGTTTACTTGGTTTTACAATACGTTCCGGGTGCGCCTGCTGACCAAATTTCGTTACCTGCGGCGGGTAGTAATCGCCGGCGTCTCGTAATGCCCTATTTTGTCACTATTGCCGGCCTCCTATCAACGTTTCACCGTCGGCAGGAATTTCGCGGAGTATTTCTGGATGATGCCCGCGAACGGGATTTTCCAGATTTTGGATACCATATATTTCAGGATCTCAAGCCAGCCAACATGGTCGTTTCTCACGGGGGGCAGGTGTTTCTGATTGATTTTGGAGGCATGGAGACGGTCTCGGTGGACAGAGCAACGGGTGAAGCGCATTTCCTCTATGATAAGCAGGGCATCAGCACGCAGGGTTATAGAGCGCCCGAAAAACCTCATGAGATCAGCGACCTGAGCGACATCTACTCTTTCGGTTGCATGGCTTGTCATCTTTTGCTGGATCGGCCCCATCCGGTGCGGGATCAGTCTGTCGTTCCAGGGCTGGTCGATGAAATTCGATCTCTGTATGATGGTGATTTAGCGGAAGTCATCGGCGCATGTTTACAGACAAGCCCGGAGGACCGCTTGGCGGCTATCAAGTCTTTCGGCCAAAGGGGGCAAACAGCTGCTGAAATGCTCCGCAGGCATCTGAGTCGAATCGAATAGGCTGTCTGAAAAGTGAGTCTTACTCAGGGAAGGTGATAGCGCAATGATCATCAATCGTGGAGACAGATTTAATGAGCGATGGGAGGTAGTTAAGGCGATACCCAGCCGCTCCATTGGTCATCAGCTTTATATCGTGCAGGACCGTAGTGTCTCACACAGCCGTCGCTATGCACTTTACAAGACAGTCCGGCTGCGCGATATACCTAACCCGGAGTTAAAACAGCGAAGAGTTCTTAGTATGGAAGAGGAACGCCTGCTTGCCTCCAAAGTTCAGCTTGGGTACTTACCCGAAGCACTGGATGCTTTCTATTTGAATGATTATCCCGGGATCATATACCAGCGATTCGGATTCGGATACTCAGGGGGGAAACTGCTGCGTTATGACACCTCTCTCAATAATCTGAAAACCAACAGGCGAAACCTGTCGCGGGTCGCCGGTATCCTGCGGCAATGTATCATTGCCGCAGAAGAGCTGTTTAACGAAAGATACGTTCATATGAACCTCACACCGGATCATATCTTTCTCCTGCCGGACGACTATATAAAGATCATAGGCCAGTCGGCAATCTGCCCCGTTACAGAGGACGGGTTTGTGGATCCGGATACTGCGGCAAGATGGAAATTATCGCGGGGCTACCATGAGCGGGAGACTTATTGGCGGGACACGATATCGCGAAATGTTAAAGCTCATCGGGCGCGCTGGAGTCAGTTCGCCGCATTGGCAATCGAGTTGCTCTTTGGTATTGATCTGGGTGTTTACCTTCACAATAACAGCCTGAGGGTAATTCATTTAGGCAGCCAGCTGCCCGGCCATGGTCGCACGGTATTTGACGACCTGAGAGAACATTATTGCTATCTGCCGCTTGGTCAGAATCAGGACTTGGCAGGTTTGATTAATTATCTTAAAACTTGGACGCACCGTGACACGACACATCGTGTTAACGCACTGGACAGTATTTCTGCAGCCAAGATCCTCCACCTGCTCCAGAGGATCGAAAATAAGGACGTCTATGGCACTCTCAAGTCAAATGTACTCAATGGTTCAATGCGACGTTATCCGATGACTGTGGGGAAAGGAGATGAGTTTGATTTTGTCGTCACCGAAGACGAAAGGCTGACACTTAATGATACTAATCCCAGCCTGTTTTATGTGAACCACAGGGGCTTGGCTGCTGATGACCAGTATCAGGATCCCCAGTATCAGGAATCAAGACCTTGGAGCCTGAGCATTTATCATTCGAGGAAGGACCGGATAACCAACAACCCAACCCTCCTTTTCCCCGGCGACATAGTGCCCGTCAAGGTTAGAGATGCGGCAAGGCATTTTGTCGAGTTAACGGACTGGGCTGAGGTGAAGGTCAGGTTAACTGATAATCTCTTTGTTCCCCATGCATTAAACCTAGGTGTCGTCAGGCGCGGCAAACTTGTAGCGCATGATATGCCTTGGGCACTCCTTGATTATGATGGCAGAGTCTCCGCCTTGCCCATTGTCAGCGCCAAAGGCGAAAAACACACTTTTATCCCTCAGGAGGGGCAGTTTTTTTCGGGCACCATACGGGTTGATGATGACGAGGGGATTACCGGAATAGCCCCGCGGCCCCCCTTCGAGATTTCAGATTTGACCGGGAGGCGTATCACTGTGCAAATCCGGTCTGAGAATGTGGAACAGGGGATGTTGTATTTTGATATAGTCCACGAGGAAACAAGATGGACGGTGACCGGGGCCATTCATAGAAGCAAAATTCCGAATGGCGAAAGGGTAAGTATCGGCGACGAGATACCTATCATAGTCAGATTCCCTTATTGTACTGGAGACTGGTCTAAGAATCAGCCTCTCCGCGGCGAGAATTATCAGGTCACCGTTGACCACCGTAACTCGGAAAAAATGTGGGTTTCCTTCGTCAAGGACGGCCTGACTTTCAACGGCATCATCTTCGTCGGGCTATTGCCTTGGGGAACCCCGGAATGGCAGTGGCAGAAAGGTGACCAGTTGCTGGCCCGCGTTTTGCGCACAAACCGTGATTATATCACACTTGAGCCTTTGGACCGGCCCCCGATATATAAGAACGCCAGTGACTATTTCAAGCAGGATGAAGTATGTGACGGCAAGGTACTTCGCCTGTCCCAGAGCGCAGCCTTGGTCGGGTTAGCCAAACTGCATGGCGGGATTACCGTCGGCGTGAAGGCGACCATTCCGATCTATCGTCTCAATAAAAGTGCGCGATACAGGAAGGCTCTTGTCGGGGATGTACTCCCCTTCGTCATCACGAGAATTGATGATGAGGCGGAGCGGGTGTTTTTAGATATCAGAGCGTGAATATCATCCTTCAAACGGGCTGCTTTATTCGTATCAGCCAAATTTGAATAGCTTTGGCAAGGGAGAGGAGGAAACTATGGCCCGGCAGGCCTGGCTGGAAAAACTCCGACGGTGGATTGATGATGATCAGTCAATAACGATCCAGGGTGGACCGAATCCCCGCCCCCCTTCCAAATGGGAGCAGTTCATTGTCGAAATCGCCCGGGAGTTGAATCAGATAATGCACCGGGAAAAATTTACCCCCCCCGGAGAGCCAACCTATCTTCCGCCTGAGTATATTATTTTTCTGAGCAGTGAAGACGACAGGCAGTGGACAGGGAACAAGCGCAGAGGGCTCGAGCGAGGTCTTAAGAATATGCTGGTAGAGAGCGCAATGGAGGTTACGGGCCAGCAATCGGCGATTGGCGGGTTTTCCGTCAGATTACGAGTTGACGGGACTCTTAAAGAAGGATCATTCCGTATCCAACCCGTCTGGGATATAACTGAGAAAACCAGCAGGCGCAAGGACTCTTCGCGCATACCTTCTGAAGGGCAAGGGAAGGCCAATCCGCAGCAGGAAGTGTATTTCACTATTAAGCTTGAGCGCCATATTCCCGGCGAATCAGGCTCCGCCCCTGAAGTCCGTCCCATTTTCAAGAGAGAAATTACAATCGGTCGCAGTAAGCAAAGTGATGTCTACCTGCCTGATGACATTGAGATCAGTCGCCATCATGCAACATTGAGAAGAAACCCTGATGATGGATTTACCCTCATTTGCTATGGGAAGAACTCAGTAAATCTCGGCCAAGGTAATGAACTCGCCAAAAATGAAAGCACGAAAATCAGGCGCGGGAAACCATTCTCAATTGGCAGCTATGAACTGACGGTAACTTAGTATAATCAGAGTATGCTGGTATACTTGCGCCTCAACTAATAAAGCGCCCTCTCTCAGAAGAGAAGACGCTTTATTGTTGAGTGTACAACCGGGGCGGCTACTTGCCCTTCTTTTCCTGCTCGCCAATCCTCGCGGTAATAGCCGTTGGGATTGACTGGTTAAAAAGGGAAAGTATCTTCGGGTCAGGCCGACGGGTGATTTCGGTAACCCTGTTAATACAGCCCTGGCACATATTCTTGCCGAAAGCAGCCGGTGCGGTTTTGCAGTGTACACATTTCATTGTAACCCTCCTTGTTAAAGTTGAAAGTCGAGGTTGGCTATCGGAGACGCCATTCATCGCTATAGTAGATAGCGGGAACAGCGTCGCTGTTAAGTAAAATATCAACGAGGTCGGCAGGAGTAAGACGGTAAATCACTAATTGCTGATCTGCGTCCTTTGTCTGCCGTTTGAAAAAGCTCTTGGCTTCCTGTTCCGAGGAAAAAGAAGCCTTAATCCTGAACTCGGGCTTGGTGATATTCGGTAGTTTTTGTCTTTCAATCACCAGGTAGATTTGATTGAATGATTTCAGACCTTCGCTCAGGATCGCTTGTAAGTCGATCTGCATGGTTCCCTCCCTGTGAGTTATAGTGATTAGTGGTCATGGACTGGCGATTCATCGCCTCTGGCTAAAGTATATGAGAGTGGGAACAGGCTGGTCTGGCTGTTGGTGTGGAGAGGATCGGGCCGCCTTGGTTCATAGCCTGGATGGCAGGTCAGACTAAAGGGATGTCTCGCGGCACGCTGTCAACAGTTTGTTATTCGGATTGGTATAGGGAGGTATTGGTAGTGGGAACACGGTTCTTGTCGTTATCTGTCGCTATATCCTGATCATGACCTATAGCACTGCCAAGCACCGGATTGCACAGGAATGAAAGGGAAAGCTGTAAGTAAGTAGCGTAGAGAAGCAGAAGAAGGCAACCTTAATGCCTTAAAGATAAGGTAGCATATAAGCTTCCTGTTGTCAAACTGCTGTTAAGAAAGCTTATAAATAAGCCTTTTTATGCTCCACAGAAGGTACACGTGAAGGAATCCAACAAGCCCCTTCCCAAGAAGGCTGGCTTGGTTTGAGGAAGCTCTTTTTACAGGACGGAATTTGCCATTCCCGAGCTACTCTGTCCGAGAATGCGTGTGCCGTTTACTGCAGGGGAAATGGTCTATGACTGATGACACTGCCACTGATAGAAGCCCATTTCAACCACCCTTATCAAGCCTGCCGAACCCTCCCTGTGAGACCGTCGCGGAGTGCTGAGTAATGTGCCTTACCGTCATCGGCCCGCTGTGTTCTCGACCTCTTGCAAATCACCACACCTGCAGAAACCCCTTGCTCTTCCAGTCGAAGTTCGCCGTCGTCTGCCCGAGCTGCTGGACGAAGGTGTCGACCGCCCGCCGGACGCAGCAGCGATGCACCGAGGTGACGTAAGCCCGCAGGTCCTGCTGATCGAAGAGGTCCAGGCTGGTCGTCATCGCGAGTGAGGTCGCCCCGTGGGTAAGCGCCTGCGAGAGCGCCTTCCGGAAGAACCCCGGCTCGACCGTCAGGAACCACGAGAAGTCCAGATGTTTGCCGTAATCCCGCGCCCCGACGTACATCCGGTAATCCTTCAATCCCTCGCTCGTGACCATCAGGAAGTCGCGCCGCTTGCCGAAGATCCCCTTGAGCCAGCCGGGCTGAGCCTCGATCTGCTTCCACTGCACGCCGGGCAGCTGCGAGTTCTCCAGATAGAGCAGGATATTTTTCATGAGCATTTCCTGCCTCCCCGCGCCCTCCTCGATCACGACGCCCCACGAGTCGATCAGTTTTTCTTCCTTGAGTGTGACTGACATGGTGATTGCCTCCTGTATCTGTCCCGGCCCTCAGCCGATCTGGTAGATACGATCATCCGCCGCGTCGGCCGAGAGCCAGAGGGGTTGAAAGATGCTGCCGGTCCCGATCCGGTGGGACTCGGTCAGCCAGATGAAGCGCCGCGCCTTCGGCTCGACCGGCAGCCTGCCCGCCGCTTCGCGAATGTTGTGAACGCGCTTTTCCGACGTCGTCACGATCAGCGCACGAAATCCTTTGAAAGTGCCACACCGGAAATCCTCCCGGTACCGCTGGTACTGTCCGCCGAGCAAAAGACTCGCATAGAACTTCACACACTTGAGCACGCCTTTCTCTTCGTCGCTGACGACTTCGGTGCCGCGATCGATCTCCAGAAAGAAGAGCGCCGGCGTATCGCCCCGCTCCAGCGCGAAAACCGCGTCGGGCGTGTGACTGAGTTTCGCCGCCGGGTCGGTCACGTCACAGACCACGTCGCGGATGTATTTCTTCACCGCGCCCCGGCCGTTTCGTTCACCGACGTATTCCGGGATGAAGCCGCGCAGCCGGACGTCCGAGTTTTCCGCGGCCTGCGAGAGCGTGATGCGGAAGTCGCTCGTCTGCAGGAAGTGCTGGAGGAAGTAATAGTCCTTCGGCTGGTGACTGGTGCGTGACCAGCCAAGGTCGCTGACCTCCACACCGAGCTGCGCCGCCACCGCCTCCGCACCCCTGCTCTCCAGATAGAAGATCCGCTCGGGCACGTTCGGCACCGTGAAGCTCGACAGGTAGCCGGCTTCGGTGAGCGCCCGCAGCCTGCGCCATGCGGTCTGAAGCGACGGGAAGTGCAGCCGCCGAATCTGCGAGGCCGAAAGATACCGGTACCTGTAGACGTCGCAGGTCACGGCCAGATCGCGCCCGGTCAGGCTGGCTCCCTTCACACTCATCGCTTCCAATGTCTCCTTCAGTTGTCAAAGACGCTCCCCGGGTCGAGGTCATCGAGTAC